>OFRZ01000177.1_pt1 | contig 65984 bp, 46 predicted proteins | sample 1543181 | NCBI WGS metagenome assembly OFRZ01 (sample SAMN04209245, study PRJEB22552) | human gut metagenome | biome: gut; material: feces | host: Homo sapiens | place: USA: Oklahoma | reverse complement strand
CCGAAACTTCAAAGTTTCGGACGGAGGGCTTCCTGTTCTTTCCTTATGCTTGCTATATCTTGTGCCTTATTCGTACAGCGATTTGGCTATACCCATTTCCAGTCCACGAAGCTCTGCCAGTCCGCGCAGACGGCCGATACAGGAATAGCCGGGATTGGTTTTCTTCTTCAAGTCGTCTACCATCTGGTGTCCGTGGTCGGGTCGCATCGGGATAGAGACACCACGGCGTTGTTGCAGTTCAAGGAAGGCTTTCATCACGTGATACATGTCCACGTCTCCTTCCAGGTGGTTGGCTTCGTAGAAATTGCCTTCGGCGTCGCGTTGTGTACTGCGCAGATGGACAAAGTTGATGCGGTCGGCAAATTGCTGCATGATGGCTGCACAATCGTTGGCGCTGCTTACACCGAGCGAACCGGTGCAGAGGCAAAGACCGTTGCTCTTGTTGGGAACAGCGTCAATCAGTGCCTGGAAATCGGCAGCACAGCTCATGATGCGTGGCAGGCCGAGGATGGAGCACGGTGGGTCGTCCGGATGGATAACGAGCATGACACCTGCTTCGTCGGCTACCGGAGTGATTTCTTGCAGGAAATAGATCAGGTTGGCACGCAGGCGTTCCGGAGTGATGCCCTTGTAGCGGTCCAGTTCCTGTTGGAACTGTTCCAGGGTGAAGCTTTCTTCTGAGCCGGGAAGTCCGGCAATCATGTTGCGTACAAGCAGTTGTTTGTCTGCCTCTGTCATCTGTTCGAAGCGGGCACGGGCTTTGGCCTTTTCTTCATCGGTGTATTCGCCTTCTGCACCGGGACGACGTAGCAGGAAGAGGTCGAAGGCGATGAAAGCGGCACGTTCAAAGCGGAGGGCACGACTGCCGTCGGGTAGTTCGTAGGCGAGGTCGGTACGTGTCCAGTCCAGTACGGGCATAAAGTTGTAGGTGACAATGTGAATGCCGCATTTGCCCAGGTTACGCAAGCTCTCTTTATAGTTGTCGATATACTTCTGGAAGTCTCCGGTTTGGGTCTTGATATGTTCGTGTACGGGTACACTTTCTACTACAGACCAGCGCAGACCTACGGCTTCAATCATTTCTTTCCGTTTCTTGATTTCCTCTACTGTCCATATTTCCCCGTTTGGAATATGATGCAAGGCGTTTACAATGCCGGTAGCCCCGGCTTGTTTGATGTCCCAAAGGCTTACCGGGTCGTTGGGACCGTACCAGCGCCAGGTTTGTTCACAAAGAATCATGTTATTTATTGTTTGATGATTTGCAATTTACTATTTACATGGCGAATGCGTTGAACCCTCCGTCCACTACAGCCACCGTACCGGTGACAAAGCTGGAAGCATCGCTGATGAGGTATTGGATGGTTCCGCAAAGCTCTTCTGCACGGCCCATACGTCCGAAGGGAGTTTGGCGAATCACATCTTGCCCACGTTCCGTGTAGCTTCCATCCGGGTTCGTCAGCAGGGCACGGTTCTGCTCTGTGAGGAAAAATCCGGGTGCGATGGCATTTACACGAATACCTTCACCAAACTTCTTGGCAACTTCCGTAGCCATGAAGGCTGTGAAATTGGAGATACCGGCTTTTGCGGCAGCATATCCGGCTACACGCGTCATGGGGCGGAAAGCAGCCATGCTGGAGAAGTTGACAATAGCACCTGCCTTCTGCTCCACCATCGGTTTGAGGAAGACTTGTGTAGGCAGTACGGTACCGGTCAGGTTTAATTCCAGCACCCGTTGGAACTCTTCTATCTTCAAATCGAAGAAAGTGCCCGTGGGCGCGATGGTGGCACCCGGCATATTTCCGCCGGCTGCATTCAGCAGGGCATCTATGCGGCCATAGGCTTTCAGGATGTCAGCCAAGTTCTGTTCCAGCAGTTCACGGTTCATCACGTCGGTTGTCAGGAACATGGCTTCTCCACCGTTTGCCTTGATTTCTCCGGCAATGGCGTCCCCTATTTCTGCCTTGCGTCCCAAAATGACGACCTTTGCACCTTCTTCTGCCAGATGAAAGGCGATGGCTTTCCCCAATACTCCTGTTCCACCGGTTATGACCACTACTTTGTCTTTAATGTCAAATAAGTTTTTCATGATTCGTTCATTTAAAAATTACGTTGTGTTTTATTTGATTAGCGTTGCAAAAATACGGAATAATCCGTTGCACTGACTAACAATCATACAAAAAAGATGCATTTGTTGTCCGGAAGAAAGTGCTATTTCCTTATCGGGTTGTCCAATGCCGTGGCTTGTATATACAGTAGATTGAAGTTGTCATGCGGTTTTAGGATACGGTGGGCATAATAAAGATTCAGGTAGTCTTTGCGTGCAGGATTCAGGTAGACGGCAGTACGGTAGAGGTCTTTGCAGAAATTCTGTATCGAGCTTTCCCAGCCGCTTATCTGCTGGTAGGGCCATTCACTGAGGCCCTTTCCGACGTAGGAAGCCAGGAAATCCATGGCTTTGTAGAAGTTACGTCCATCGGTAGAGGTGATGTCATCCAGCTTGATTCCAAGATTTTTTGCCATCAGCATGATGTCAATAAAGTGGGTCAGGTTGTACTGTGAGTAGTGGAAGGCAAGGGTACGTTGCAGTTCGTGCGGTTGTCGTCCGTCAGGAGCTATCTGGGGGAAGATACGTTTTTGGGGGAAGTCATTGATGATTTCCTGCGCCAGTTTCTTGTTACCGGTATAGAGGGCGAAAGCTATGATTTGGGCATCGTAGGCTACGCTGTGGTTGTTGGCACTGGCTGCTTCTTCCTTACCTTGCGGACTGGCGAGCATCCAGTCGGTCAGTTTGGAAAACCATTTCTTCAGTTGTTTGCTGTCCTGGGTAGTAAATGCTTTTGACTGTTCTAGCAGTGCCACAGCATCCAGCATTTCTATGAAGGAGTAGGTGTCTATCAGCCCATAGCAGCGACCTTTGTCGTTATTGTGTCCCGGTATCATTTGTGCATATTCCAGGTTGGGGTTCATTCGGGTGTCTTTGTTCAGAAACCATACGCGGATAAGTTCTGTGGCTTTCCGGGCATACTGCTCTTCTCCGCTGAAGTACCAGACCAGAGCCAGGGTAGTGATGCGGCCGGCTGTTGTTCCCAACCGATTACGGTCTAGTTTGTTCAGTTCAGGATTGGATACGCCGTCGCGGTTGATGTAAGGCAGGCCGTTTGGCTTTGTTGGGTCGGGCCAATAGTATCGGGCTTGGCTCATATAGTCATGCTTGTCACCGCTGGCAGGTGTTTTTTCTTTCATCATGACAGAAAGGGGCTGGGCGTCCAATAACCTGTCCGCTTCCGCTTTCAATATCTCGTAAGTTGTGGCATAGAAAGGCTCGTGAATAGAGTGCTTTACATTTGCAAGGTGTGCTGTGTTCCAAATGGATTGTGCTTGCATACAAGATGCCAGAAGCAGGAATGCAAGCGTCCATTGTATTGTTGCTTTCGGTTTCATGTCTTATTTTAGAGTGATGGACTTCTGTAATACCAATAAGCTCTCCGGTCCCATATTGAACAGCAGGTCTATGATGCTCAAGTTGGGCAGAAACCCGAGTCTCTCTTGAAACACTTGATAATAAGGTTGTGGTGAGAATTCTGTATCTTCCAGAGAAAAATCCTTTTTCGGATGAATGCGTTCGCGGAAATCCGCTTCATTCGGAGTGAATTCAGTCCGGTATTCGGTGGTGCGTGCCATATCGGGCTGTATGTCTATCAGAGAACAGATAAGATGGCAAAGTTCTTCGTTGAAATCGACTAAAAACTCATACTTCTTTTCATAGAAAGGGCGGAAGTCGTCTTTATAATATTCAAAGAAAGGAGTGTGGTTGTAGGCAGATTCTATGGCATTCCAGTGCAGATGCCTCCAGTTCCCGTGGTCTGAAATGCGTATATCGCGCATCGGGCATTTTAGGGTATTCGGTTTGACGGTGGGGATGGAAAGGGCCAGTTCACCGTCCGGTACGGCAATGGTACAACGGTTCCGGTAAGTCTGCTTCATATAGTGGTCATGCTGTTCGATGAATACTTTATCGTATGCCAGCAATTTGGTATAATATTCTATGGGAGCCAAATAGGCGGAAGAAAGAAAAACTGTTTTCATCAGTATATTTACGATTAGATGATTTGCGATTTACGATTGAAGCTACTGTGCATTGTTTGTATTTTCATTTTTATTCTTTCATTTGTTTGTCATTCCACTCTTTTCCATATCCTGCCCCATCGGTAACCGCTGAAAGGTCCTGTTCCCTTTTCTTTGGAGAACCAGATGATAGATGCCTTGCCTATGATGTGGTCTTCGGGGACGAAACCGAAAAGACGGGAGTCCGAAAGATTGATGGCATTGTTGGCACCTACCCAGTAGTAGTCTTTGGTAAAATGGCAGTGTTGCACGGGTTTGCCTTCCACATAAAGGGTGTCGTTTTTGATTTCGGCTTGTTTCTTTTCGTGAAGTACCAGGGTATTTCGCAACAAAGTCTTGTTCCACGGATATACGCGCACGGCTTTGCCTTTGCTGGGGATTATCAGAGGTTTCAGTATCTCCATAGAATCTTCCTTGACAATAGGTTCTATCCAGCAGTTCCCGTTCATGGCTTGTTCCAGCAAGTAGTGTTCATAACGGCTGAAACTGCGTATATTCTTTGTTGAGTCCTGCCCCAATAGTTGGTTGGGAGCGATGGAAAGTATGGAAAGCAATGAATCCAACTGTCGTTCCCGTTGTCTGGGGTAAGAATAAAGAAACTTCTGGTCGGGCGCATTCTTTTCGGAAGGAATCACTGAAAAAAGCGAATCTATCAGCAAGGTATCTCCGGGAATACCGATGCAACGGCTGATGAAGACTTCCCGTCGGTCAATCACGGGTTCTGAAAGATTGGCAGGATTGTTGAATACAAGAATATCCTCTTTCTGCACCGGACTGTCCGCCCAGCGATGATACCCCCATAACTTCATGAAAGGAAGCCGCAGACCGTAGCTCCACTTGTTTACAAGAATACGCTCACTTTGGTACAGTGAATTTTCCATGCCGGAAGAGGGGATAAGATAGGAAGTTGCCACACAACCCCGAAGTAGCACCACGACGAGTGCCACTCCAACTATTGTGATTGCTATCTTACACCCTTTTTTCATTTAATGCCGTCCACCCACTTGAATATCCGGTTCCAGCGTATCTTACCGTCAAACCAGCCCCGGTCTTTGTCCAGTGACAACCATACTACGATAGGCTTTCCTACGACATGGTCTTCCGGCACAAAACCCCAGTATCGGGAGTCGGCGGACTTGTCGCGGTTGTCGCCCATCATCCAGTAGTAGTCCATATTGAAGGTATAAGAGTCGGTCTTTTCACCATTGATGTAGATGCCGTCTTCCTTGACTTCCAGTTTGTTGCCTTCATAGGCAACGATGCAGCGTTCGTAGATAGGCAGGTTGTCCTCGGTCAGCTTGATGGTGGCGCCTTTGGCAGGAATCCATATCGGGCCGTAGTTGTTGCGGTCCCATTTAGTGTAAAGGTTCAGCGGATACATCTGTCCCGAGAATTCTCCCGGTTCAATGATAATATTACTGATGAGTTTCTTGTTGCCCGAAAGGGTCTCGTACATCTTTTTGGTAAGCGGAAGATGATAGACCGGTGCCAGCCTGCCTTGGGCATCCCGGCGGTCCAATCCCATTTCAATCAGATTCTCTTCCCAGCCCAGACCGTCGGTCATCAGTGTCTGGTCTTCTTTGCTGATGCCCAGTTCACGGAACATATCATCGGTGATATAAGGACCTGTAGTCTGTACAAAGTAGTTGAACTGCATTTCTGTAGGGTTCTCGATGGCTTTACCGTCGATGTATACCTGTCCTTTCTTGATTTGCAACGTATCGCCGGGCAGGCCTACGCAACGTTTTACATAGTTTTCACGACGGTCAACGGGGCGTATGACAATGTCACCGTACATTCTCGGATTGGAACGGATAAGATTACGTCCGGCATTGTAGTACAGGTCGTAGACAGTACGTTGCTGCTTGCGTGTCAGGCTGTCCATATTCACCTTGTTGGGATACACGCGTTTTCCTTCTTCGTAAGCAAGGGTATAGAAGTCTGTCTGCTGGAAATTGGTGGCTACCGTGTCGCCTGCCGGGAAGTTGAACACCACAATGTCATTCAGTTTCACTTTGCCGAAGCCTGGTACACGCTTGTATTCCCATTGGGGCCATTCGATGTACGATTTGGTGTTGAATACCGGTAGTGTATGTTGTGCCAGCGGCATGGAAAGCGGCGTATTCGGTACGCGCGGACCATAACTCATCTTGCTGACGTAAAGGAAATCGCCTACCAACAAGGATTTCTCCAATGAGGAAGACGGTATCTGATAATTCTGGAACACATAGATATTTACGAAGTAGACGGCTACCAGCGCAAATACGATGGCATCCACCCAACTCATGATGCTGCGTACGGCAGGATTCTCCGATTTCTTCCAGAATCCCCAGGGTATCTTCTTACTGATGTAGATGTCAAAAATGAAGGGTAGTACAATCAGTCCCAGCCAGCTTTTTACCCAAACCAGAAAGGCAAGGTAGAGCAGGGTGACTATACTGAATTTAATCCATTGGGTGCGTGTTGCTTTTCTCATGATGTTTTAGTCTTTTAAAAATGGAAACAAGTCACTCATTCCCAAAGCACCTTCGTGCTTGGCGGTATATTCGGCAGCAAGGACAGCTCCCAAGGCAAATCCCCTGCGATTCTTGGCATCGTGGGTGATAGTGATACTGTCGGCTTCGGAGTCGTAGCGGATGCTGTGGATGCCCGGTACTTCTCCTTCGCGGATAGAACTTATGGATAGCTCATTGGCTGCACATTCCGTAGAGCCCGAAACGGTTCCGTCGGGAGCTTGGAAAGTCCCTTCTACCCATTTGTCCTTACGGTCGAGATTCTCCAGAATACCTTCGGCAAGCGTGATGGCCGTTCCGCTCGGAGCGTCCATCTTGTGGATGTGGTGCGTTTCGCTCATTGTCACATCATAGGCAGGGAATTGGTTCATTATCTTTGCGAGGTACTTGTTGACGGCAGAGAAGATGCTTACTCCCAAGCTGAAGTTGGAAGACCAGAACAGTGTCTTGCCGCCTTCGGTACAAAGTCTCTTTACTTCGTCTCCATGTTCTGCCATCCATCCCGTACTGCCGGATACCAGTTTGACCCCGGCGCGGAATGCCTTCATATAGTTATTGTATGCAACCATGGGGTTGGTGAACTCTATGGCAACGTCGGCGCTCTTGAAGGCTGCCGATTCAAAGTCTTCCTGATTGTCGACATCGATGATGCTTACAATTTCGTGTCCGCGGCCAAGGGCTATTTTCTCGATTTCCTTGCCCATTTTTCCGTAGCCGATTAATGCGATTTTCATTGTTTCTATCTGTTTTTATTTAGTTTATCAACAAACTATAGGTCGCAAAGATAATCTTTTTCTTACATTTGTGCTCAACATTAACGTCTTGTTAAAATGAAATATTTACAATCGTTTGTTTAATATATTAATAATCAATGAATTATATATTAAACATCTCTCGATATTCATATTGCCAAACATGCAATTTGCATACAAAAGAAATGATTCTAAGAAAACAGAAACACAGAAATACTAATTTAATGATAAAAATGATGATTTTTTTAGTTTTGTTTTCTTCTGTTTTTCTCCGTACAAAAGTAACAAAATATGCTGGCAAAAAGAGTAAATTAAAACAGCTTTTTGCCAGCATGCTGCATCTATATTTATTTTTGAAAATAAAATTTATAGATAAAAGCTTAGTACGCTTATATCGGGCTGTAAATCGCAGGGTTGCAAGTCGATTACACCTTCTTCGATGATAGAGGAAGCTTTTTCCTTCCCGCTGTCGGAAAGACAGTCCTCACGAACTTCAACTCGGTGTCCATCGCATACGATAGATACGCCTTGCCCATCGGCAAATGTCGAATACCATTTTATCTTTTCAGCTTTTGCTATTTTTAGCGCTTGGCTCAATAACATACCTTTCTTTATCCCTTTTGAGGTTTGTACTTTGTCCGAATAGATACACACCCGGCTGATGATTTCCGATGACGGGTCTTCTATGGTTACTACCGCTACTTTTGTCCCGTTCCAGTACAAAGTATGGGTCACATAATCCCCATTCATAGGGTCTTCCACCATTTCCGTCTCTACTCGATTGTATAATCCTTCTCCTCCTTGTTTTGAAAGGTCTACGAATTTTTCGCCTACAGTAAGAGAAGCAAGTTTACCTGCCGAAGCAACAAAAATTTTGCTTTGACCTGAAATCTGACAAATGCCTGCCAGCAAAAAGCAGACTATCAAACAGAATGTTTTCATAAGTTATTGTTTTTTAGTGAGTGAATAATTTATAGTTCAATCCTGATTTTCAGCTTTTATTCTTTCTTGATATCGAATGTGGCATCTGTAGTCTGTATCAAATTTATATTCATCAAAGGTAGCAATACCAACAGGTCCATCTCCACTCCGAATCATTCCTGACTTATATTTCCACAAATCCCCTACACACCTAAATGTTTCCGCTTTTTCTGCCTGCAACAGTCTTTTGTTAACAGCAGAAGGGTAGTCTGTGATTTCAACTCCTCTAATGTCATATACTTTCCATTTGTTGTTGATGTCACAAAGGAAATAATAGCATAAGTATGAATCGAACACTTCTAAAATGTGGTCAAACTGAGGTTTTAAAAATGACTTTTCTTTCTTATTCTTTAGTAAGTTGTAGCCCCATTTTCCGTTTTTCTTAAAGAAGAATCCATTAATTCCAATCTCGAAATCCTGAAATGGTCCATATTTATAAAGTGGACTATAAGCACTTGTAGTAGCGGTTAGGGCGGTTCCGAAATGCATTAAAATGTAGACGCTGTCGTTTTGCATACGTAAGCGATAATACTTGTTTTGAAAGCCGCCATCAAACCTTGTGTACGTAGGAATTGCGTACTCTAGTTTTACTTCCACAACATCCTCTGCAAGTAATTCTCCAAAAATATTATAGACACTTATCAATCCGTCTTTTGTACAAATAAACAAATTGATGTCATCATCTATTTTATCAAAGATGATAGGAATTATCACTCCTTTGTCTACGTGTCTGATACCATAAAGTGATTTTCCTTCAATTTGAGTTGTACAGATTTTTAGTTTGCTGGTTTTGATGGTATCTGATACATCAATTACTTTGGGCTGACAAGCCCCCAATAATAGGCATGTGATGGCTGCAATGAATGTAATATTTTTCATAAGTTTCATCTTTTTACATGAGGAATGGTAGGGTCTTTTTTCTTTCTTGTCATGAAGATATAGGCTATGCTCAAGAACATTAAAAAAATCAAACCTATTCCGTCTTCCCTTTCGTAATTTCTCATGTGGCTAAATGCCAATCCTGGTCCGCTTCCCAAAGCATATAGATCACTAGTACTTGTAGTTGGGTCAGCCATACCATTTAATATCATCAGATAGAGGATGAATAAAACTATCAAGATTCGGGTGACAAAAATTTGAATACTCTCTGTCATGTCCTTTGCATTGTTTATGATCATTATCACAACTGGAATTATGCACGGAAGTAAAAATACAATCAAAGCGCCTATAAAATCATCGGTAGGGTAAAAGTCATGCTTATAGTTTCTGCAGAGATTGAAAATCAGTTCAATACCAGTTTGCTTCCCTGACATTCTAAAACAGAGATAGAAAAGGATGATAATTCCAGACATCCAATTGATTCTTGTTTTCATAATGTAATGAGTTTAAAGCAGATTAGTACCAAGCCAGGCTTCCCATCGGGTTGTCTGAAGCCACTTTTTCTCCTATATATTTTTCATTATCTATAAAGAAGATAAAAGGGTCTTCGGAGACCAGTTTTCCGGTTCTGTCGATAAAGCCATAATAGGAATGTTTGTCTTTTACTAGAGCCACATTATTGATGAAAGGAGAACATGCTTCAAAGTCTGTTTTGAGTACTATGTTTCCCTTTCTGTCAATAAAGGCATTCCCTTCGTCTGTCTTGACAAAAGCCCATTTGTCTCCATAAAACATTTGTGCTCCCCCAGGCAGGTCCCATCTACTGCTTAATCGTGCGATAGGTTCAATGACTACATCACCATTCTTGTTGCACCATCCGGCAATCGGGTTATCCAATGATTCACAAAACTGGTACAGGCCGCCGTCAGTATGAAGATAAGGGAATTTAGGTTCTATCAGATATTCTCCACCTTGATTGATGAGACCATACAATCCGTTTTCAAGTGACTGAACTACAGCACAATTGTTTTCGTCAAAACGGACTGGAATTTTTGACAGATAATCGACTACCAGCTCACCTTCCTTATTAATTGCTCCGTATGCACCACTGGAATATTTTTCATAACTGACGATTGATATTTTCCCTTGATGAAAATAGCGGTCTCCTCCATAGTCTTTTCGTGCAGGCAGGACTAATTCTCCCTTGTTGTTATAATAAGCTATTGCGTTACTATGGGTGCTTTCCTTTACACCTGCCAAGCCATCTTTAAAAAGAGTGATAGGTATTCCTGGAACTTCAAACAACACATTTCCCTCTTTATCAATGGCAAATGCTTTTGAACGATCCATGCCTTTCATGGCCCAGGCTATACCTTCAGAGAAATCGGAGCATTCGCTGAATCCTTTGGCTTGGTAATCCAATACCGTTTGACCAGTCATGTCAATGAAATAAGTTTTTCTTCCTTTGCTTACTTTGGCTATTCCATCACAAAAGATGTTCGCGTTATCAAATTTATCATCAAAAGCTAGTAATCCTTTGTTGTTGACAAACTTGTAATAATCGAATCCATCAATATGAACTTCGATGGGGAAGAGAGGGCATTCATGCTGCTTTCCCGTTGTCTGTTTTTTACATCCTGCTAATGTGATAACTGCTGAAATGATGAACAAAACAGTATTCAATAATCTTTGATTTAATTTTGAGGTTACCATAATGATTTTTTTTGAAATTATTTTATAATATCGGTTCTCCGATGTTCTCGTTCTTTATTCTGAATATATAACAGGTCAAGACAACATTGCCGATAACCAGCCATATCAATCCGAGTCCTGCCTCAGTGCCAGTATCAGTGATTCCATGCATAGCAAGCATAAAACAGGAATAACACAGCATAAGAGTCGTTAAAATCTTGATTACCCAAAAGCGCTTTTTTGAAACCTCAAAGATAGTGGCAATAATAGAAAGAGGTAAAATGACGGGGATCAAGCTTAATATATAACATATCAGTTTATCCTTGCTTGAGTAATAAGAATTTCCGATAGCATGAATAGATTCAATACCGTTTTCTCCAGGTATTATGTCTCCGAAAAAATACACAATAATCAGCAATAATGATGCTAAAACAATTTTTACCCGTGTTTTCATTGTATAAAAATGTGGTGTCTTCTCAGTTCCTTAAAGACTGTTATATTTAAACACCGAAGCGTGGAACTGCAATGCCACGTCTTAAACTGGAGGTCCTGAGAAAACCTTTACGACAGATATGGGTATAGCAGCCCACGCTATAGCGTGAGAACCACTATGCTATCTTTGTCGTACTTTGAAATTTCTCAGGTTTCCAGTCTACAAGATAAGCATAACGCTTCTTCAAATTCTAAAATGTCTTGGAGGGAGTTTCCTCTCTCCAAATGCAAAAATATGAAAAATACAGGAAGCGCAATAATATTTCCTGCATTTTTTATGTTGGCACATAAGTATTTATAATCGTTACAGTTTGAATCCCTTGTTTTTCCGTTGCGGTTGCTGTATCGTTGGCCGTATCCGTCGGAGCAGCCTCTCGAACTGCTCCCTGAACCAGTCGAGGATGTTCTTCCCGTTGATGCGCAGGACAAATCGTTTTCCTCTCTCTCCCTGCTCTATCCCCATCTGTGCGGTGGCACCCGTCACGGAGAGGCTCCTCTTGTGCTCCTCGGAGTAAAGGTTCCCGCTGTACTCCAACGGCTGGAACGTGAAAAGCCGGTCCGTCTGCTCGGGCGTGAAGCCTGCCGAACGGCAGTACCTCTCCATGCGCATCGCGTCGGCGAAAAGAGGGAACCAGCCGCACGCACGCTCCGTCCACTTTTGCAGATATGCTGTCCGCTCCTTTTCCCTTTCCAGTTTTTGGATGTAGTCGGTCTGCACCGTGGCAAGCTCCCTGCCGTGCTGTGCCCGCTGCCGTTGCAGACTGGCCTGCAAATCCTCTATGCTCTCTTCACGGGCGGCTATTTCGTTTTGCAAGCTGCGGTTGTCCGCCTCCAGCTCCTTGATTTTCCCGCTGCCCAAAAGAGAACCCATCTTCGCTATGATGGCGGTCTTGGCCCCCACCTTGACCGCCTCCAGCTTTCGCGTGTTGATTTCCTTTCTGGTCGTTTCCAGCCGTTTTTCCGCCTCTTCCTGCTCGGCTTGGAGCTGTCGCACGTTCGCTTCCAGTTCACCCGTCTGCCGCCTCAAATCGCGGTAATACTGGGCGGTGGAGACATGTCGGGCTTCCGAACCTCTTACCCCGCGTTGCAGGCCGTATTTCACCATGACCTTGGCATAGTCGTCGTGGTAGGCAAGCAGTCTGGTGCGGTTCAGCACGTCGTCGGCACACAGCCGGGCGGCATTCGCCTTCTTGCGGTAGGTTCGCCCTCCCTCCTTCGGCTTCTTCTGTCCCGCCTTCCTGCGCTCTCCCGTCACTATCGGTACGAGCGTGGCGTGTATGTGCGGCGTGTGCTCGTCCATGTGCAGCACCGCCGAGACCACGTTCTCCCGCCCGAAGGTCCTGTACAGCCAGTCCATGCTGTCCCGGCACCAGTCGTCCAGTCTTCCTGCCTTCTCTATCTCCTTCATGTCCTCATGCGTCCCCGATAGCATGACACGGATGGCGCGTACCTGGTCGTGGGTGATTTTTCTTCTGATGCCCGCACTGCTGATGCGGGCGGCAATCGCGTCGTCACGCTCCCTGATGCCTTCGGGCATCCGGACGAGCTCGCGGTTCAGGTGCGTGCGCGTGGGGTCGACGTTCGGCGCTATCACCCTGCGCTCGATATGGTCGGACATCCGGCTGTCGGACGCCCCCTTCGCTTTTCTGAAATCGAGTGAGAAATATCCCATTGTAAAGTCTTTTTAAGTTTGACAATTCCGCCTGCCGTGCGGATATGCCTCACGGCGAACGGGGTGTGCAGAGGGGCCGGCCCCTCGCCTCAATAGGGCGTTTTTAGCTGCGCTTGCGCTGCGTGAAGAAAACGCCCTATTGAGCTATGGCTTTTCACTGTGCAAAAAGCCTGCGGGATGCGTGCGGTTACATACCGATGCCCTTCCCCTTTTTCTTGTCCGGCTGCTGCACCCACTGTACTTGCTTTGCCTGCCGTACCGGGTTCGCCTGCTGTGACAACTTTTTTCCGTTCAGGTAGTCGTTCAGGTCCTTGTACCCGCTGTACACATGTGACGCGTCGCGGACACGCGAACCGTACTCTCTTTGGATTTCGCGCAGGGCTTCCAGCCCGGCGCGGTCGTTGTCAAGGAAGCAGTGTATCCGCTCATAATCCCCCAGCAGCCGCAGGGCTTTGGAAAGGTTGGAAACCGAGTTCAGCACGATATATTCCTGTCCGTCAAGGGCGAGGCAGTCGGGATGCCTCGCCTGCCGCAGCGTGAGGAAGGAGAGGTAATCCATGAAACCTTCGAAGAGGCAGCAGGTTTCCCCCGGTTCCGTTTGTCGTATGTGGGTGATGTCTTTCGGGGCTATGCAGCCCTTGAAGAACTTGTTGCGTATCTCGTAGCCTCCCGAACGGTTGGGAAAACCGACGGCAAAGTAGGGTTTGCCGTCGGTCAGATAGTGCACCTCCCTGCATTCTCTTTTTGCCAGTTCCGTATTTATCCCCCTTTCCCGCAGATAGGAGAATAAGGCGGGGGAAGAAAGCGGCATTACTTCCAACTGCCGGAAACTTGGTTGTGATAATGTCTGCCCGCCAAAAGAGAAGGAGACGGGGCGCACGTGCGGTGCCTGCCTTGCTATCATTTCCAGAAGGTAGGGCACATGGTCGGATGCGTAGAGTTCCGCCGCCAGTGCGATGATGTTGCCGCCTTTCCCGGTGGCAAAGTCGTACCAGAGATTACGTTCGGTGTTCACCTTGAACGAGGCCTCGGTTTCCTCCCTCAACGGTGACTTGTACCATAGGTTGCCGCCCTGCCGTCTTACGGGCGAGTACCCCAGACTGTGCAGGTATTCGGCTATGCTGATTTGTTTCGCTGTCTGAATGTCCATACGTTCGAGTGTTTGAATGAATGACTGTTTTTGTTTTTTCGCCCGCACCTTCTTATATAAGGTACGGCATATACATGGCTTCACTTAAATGCTCGTATATATAGGATACGGGTATTAAGTGAAGCGGTTGCGTGATGTCCGCGCACCGCTTCGCTTTTCCCTTATATATAGGCACCGTGAATAAAGTGAAGCGTTTTTCCGCAGCCGGGTTAATAATGGAAATCGGGCATGAAGGTGTATTTCCTACCGTTCTCCTGCACTATCATCCGCTTGTTGCGCAACGTGATGATGAGCGATACCGCTTTGTGGTGGTTCAGTCTCACGCCGACGGAGGCATAGGCATTTATCAGCGCGTCCTCCAGTTCCTTGTAGCCGTATTCGCTTTTCAGTGCGAATGCCGCCTCCAGCGCGATGCGGTGCTGTTGCTCCGTGATGTGCCTGTACGCGTCGAACGGCTCCTGCTGCGGTCTTCCGGCTTTCCTCTCCTGCGGGGTATAGTTCTCCACCAGTTCGGGAAGTGCCCTGTCATTGATGCGGAAGGCGAACGGCTCGAAGTCCATCGCCCGGATGTGCATGGCCGATACCCGACTGATGTCGGCGTCGCCCTTGTCCTTCTCCACCAGCAGCACCGTCTCGGCCTTGTTGTTCAGTTCCGTGCCGATGTGCCCGCGCGCGTTCTCGTCACCCTTGTTCTGGTGCAGTATTGTGTGGATATGTATCTGGCGGTCGTCCGTCCACTGCATCAGCTTGGAGATGATGCGTGTGGATTCGCCGGGGCTGTTGATGTCGTACACCATGTCGCGGATGCCGTCTATCACGACAAGTCCCAGTTCCGGGGTATTGTAGATGGCCTGCTCCACAGCCGCGATGCGTTCTTTCGGGGTGTACTTGCGCAGGGCGAGAAATTCGAGGTGCTCGCTGTCCCGGTCGGTCGGCAGGCCTGCCATGCGCAGGATGCGTTCCATCACTTTGAGACAATGGTACGGGCTCTGTTCGGTATCAACGTAGAGGATTTTCCGCTTGTCCTTGGGCAGTTCCGCCGAATACAGCAGTACCGTGCCGTTCTTCAACGCCGCCGCGACGATGGCAGAGACGTTGAACGTCTTCTTGCTTTTCGCCTTGCCGATGGACGCGCTGAAATTGCCCAGCGTGCCGACGACAGTGCCGTTAGCCTTCAGTATCTCGGGAGCCTTCTCACATTTCATGCCGATGCTCAGCCGTGAGGCCTGCCAGATGATGATGGCGTTCTCACGGGTCACTTCTTCCATGCGCTCGTTACTTTCCATGGCTGCGGAGTTTTCGGTTTGCGCTTCTGGCGATGGCGAGTGCCGCCTCGCCCTTGTCGTTCACACGTCTTGCGAGGCTTTCGGCCCATACGAGCAGCTCCCTGCGGGAGAACAGCAGTTTGTTTCCGTACTTGCGGAACGGCACGTTCCCCTTGGCGGTCAGCTTGTAGAGGCGGGCCTTCGAAATCAGGAACCCGTGCTGTTCGAGTACCCCCACAGCCGCATCCGGCGTGAGGTTGTCGGGTTCGTCCTTCGGCAGGGTGAGCCCTGCCAGTGTCTGCGAGACGCTCTCGCTCACGATTGCCCGGAGTTCCTCGGGCGTGGTAAGAATGATCTGGTTCATTTTCTTCCTTTCTTTTTGGGTGTTTGTACTATGGCTGTCGTCACAGCCGTTCCAACCGGTTGTGGCGCAAAGGAAGAATAAAGGAAAGCGAATATCGAACCGCAAATAACTTAACACGGATATGACTTTTATGGACGTTTCATGACTTTTGGTGACACTGCGTGGGGCGGGTAAAAAGGGAAACGGTGCCATAGGCGGACATAATCCTCCAATGGCACCGTTTTGCACACATATGTCAAGTGATTCGGAATGTACTATTATTTCACACCCTTTAACTTTCCGAGTTGGGAAATGACTTCTTCTATTACGAAATATTTCTCTCCCGGTATCCCGATGTCGGAGCGCGATATGAAGCCCAGCTCCTCCCATCGGGCTATGGTCTGGCGGCTCACGCCCGCCATCTTTGCCAGTACACTCTGGCCTATCATCTCCCTGCCGAGGATGACGGGGTATTTGTACTTGCGGGTGGCATGGCTGAACCTTATGCGTTCGATGACCGCCTCCACATTGTTTATGGTGGGCCGTACCCGCTCCTGCACGCGTATCACGGCCTCCGTTATCTCATATCCGGCAAGCCCGGGATGTCCGGCAAGCTCCTCCCATATGGCACCGAAACATTTGAGGTGCCGTATCTTTATCTCTCTGGTCTTCTTTCTTGGCATGGTCAGTCGAATTTGGTAAGTAACTGTGCGTTCCTCATCCGTTCGTCCCGCTCGAAACTGGCAAGGTAGTTCTCCGTTATGGCAAGGTTGGAGTGCCCCAGACTTTCGGATATGTAGGAGATGTTCGTCCCGCTGCGCTTGAGCACGGTGGCGAACGAGTGCCGGGCCGAATACGTGGTCACGGGGGGCAGACCCACCGCCTCGGCTATCCTGCCCAATACCTTGTTGCATTTCTGTATGACCGTATCGACAAGGTGCTTGGTGGCGAAGCCGTCTTCCTTCCCCGTGGCGAACTTGAAGATGAGCGTGCCGGGGTTTCCGTCATCGGGGTTGCCCCAGCGGTCCATGATTTTCCGCATCTCGGGAGTGAGCACCGCACGTATGGTACGCACTTGCTTGGAAGTATTCATCGTCTTTGCCCTGACAAAACAGATTTCACCGCCCACGATGTTCCCGTAAGTAAGATAGAGCATGTCCCGGAAGTTGATGCCGTTGCAGAGGTAGGAGAAGAACCACATGTCCCGGTAAAGTTCGGTTTCCTCCCTCCCGTCGGTATAGGTGACGAGCCTCTTTATCTGTTCCAGCGTGAGTGCCAGCTTCCTGCCCTCGGCTGAGGGTATCTCGAACCTGTTCCTGCCGAACGGGAAGTGCGCCTCCTTTATTATGCCGTCCGCCTTTGCCCGGTTCATTATCGCCTTGAGCATCTTGAAATAGACGCTGAGCGTGGACTTGCTTTTCTTTTGGCCCGTCCAGAATCTTCCGCAGCGGTTCAGCCAGTCCACCGTGACGGCAGAAAACGGAATGTCTTTCCCTGCGAACTCCTCCACCGCCGTCAGCAGTGCATGATAGCTGCGGTATGTGCCCGCCTGCCCGTTGAGCCTCAGTTCCTCTATTTTTGCCTTTATCGCGGCGTTCACCGTCGCGGTGGAGCATCTGCCCAGCCGGACACTCAGCAGGTCGAAAGCGAAATCGCCACGTTCGGCGAGTGCCTCTACCTGCCCCTTGATGATTGAGAAGCTGTTCTCTATGTTCGAGCGTGCCTCCGTGAGCCTGCGGCTCTTGCTTTCCGCAAGGTTCGCCCAATCCTCCTTTGACAGCTCCTGTCCCGTGGAATAGTATTTCTGCCTGCGGTTGTGTATGACTTGTATCTTCACGGGGAACAAGCCGCTTTTCTTCGCCCTGCGTGCGTCCAGCACCGACAGCACCGAAATGCCGTCCTTTGAATACTTGTACATAATCTGCCGTTTTTGATGGTTCTCTACTTGGTCTGTATGCAAATATACGTGCATACGATTTGCATACAAAAATAGAGATTATCGGAAAACGATGCAAACTATTTGGAGAGAAAATTTGCCAAAATACGCTATAATACAGCAATTTGCGTATATCAGTCAAATAGTGGAAAATAAATAAAAATGGGCTTATTTTAACTTTTCGTTAACATGGAACAACTACTGCATTATGTTTGGAAGCACAAAATATTTCCTTTGTCATTGCTCCAGACAACCTCCGGCCGGCCGGTAGAAGTGATAGATCCCGGTTTGCCGAACATGAATGCAGGCCCCGATTTTTTTAATGCCAAACTGAAAATAGACGGTACGCTCTGGGTGGGCAACGTCGAAGTGCATACGCAGGCATCAGACTGGCTGCTCCATAGGCACGACCGTGACAAGGCGTATGATACCGTCATCCTGCACGTGGTGGGCGAATCGAATTGTGATGTGTACCGCACGAACGGTGAGCTGGTTCCCCAGATGGTGCTCACTTGCCCCGACACTGTCCGCTTGCGCTATGAAGAGCTTCGGCAGACAGAGATTTATCCTCCCTGCTATTCCATCCTTGCCTCCCTCCCAAAGCTGACCGTCCATTCCTGGCTGTCCGCTTTGCAGGTAGAGCGTTTTGAGCAGAAAGCATGCGTCATATCCCAGCGGCTCGAACGCTGCAATCATCATTGGGAAGATGTTTTCTTCATTACTCTTGCTCGTAACTTCGGCTTCGGGCTGAATGGGGATGCTTTCGAGGCATGGGCAAACCGCCTTCCATTCCGCGCCGTAGACAAGCATCGGGACAGTCTGTTTCAAGTGGAGGCTTTCTTCCTGGGGCAGGCAGGCCTGCTGGAGGAGGTCTCGGCAGAGGCAGATGATTATTATTTGATACTTCAGAAAGAGTTCCGCTACCTGCAACACAAGTTCGAGCTGCCAGCTCCCATGTCTGTTGAGCAGTGGCGGTTTCTGCGTCTTCGTCCCGATAACTTTCCACATGTACGCCTCGCCCAGCTTGCCTGTCTGTATCACAAGGAGCAGTCGCTCTTCTCGCGTGTTATGGAGGCTGAAACGCTGGAGGCGGTGAAGAAGATACTGGCTGCCAAGACTTCCGCGTATTGGGAGGAGCACTTCAATTTCAGAAAGGTTTCACCCCGGAGGGAAAAGCGGGTAGGGGACGGTGCCTTGAATCTGATTGCCATCAATACGGTCATCCCGTTTCTTTATGCTTATGGCCTGCACAAGGCCGATGACGTTTTGTGTGACCGTGCCACCCGTTTCCTTGAATCCTTGAAGGCCGAAAACAATCACGTAACCCGACTTTGGGATGGTGCCGGTTTGCCGGTATCTACCGCTGCCGATTCGCAGGCTCTGCTTCAACTTCAAAAGGAATATTGTGACAAGAAAGACTGCTTGCGTTGCCGGTTTGGTTACGAGTATCTGAAACATAGATGATAATAATTATCGCCCCATAGCCTTAGCATTTTATTACTTTTATATTATCTTTGCGCATTGAAAAATAATCCGAGTATATGAAGGCTATCCGCTTTGTTTTTTGTCTGTTTGCGGCACTCATGCTGACGACTCTCAATGGTCTGGCTGCCGAAGAGGAGGATTTCAAGACATTTCTCCAGAAATTCACGTCCAGTGCTTCATTCCAGTATTCCCGAATCAAGTTTCCTTTGAAGTCTCCCATCGCCCTCTTGAAGGATGACGGTGAGACGGAACAGACTTTTCCCTTCACCCGCGAGAAGTGGGCATTGCTAGACGAAGAAACGCTGAAGGAAGGACGTACTACCGAAGAGGAGGGAGGTACCTATATTTCTCACTTCACAGTCAATGAGCCTGCCCATAAAGAGTTCGAAGCAGGCTATGATGAATCAGAACCTTCCCTTCGTGTGGTCTTTGAACTGACGGATGGCAAGTGGTATGTCACCGACTGCTATAACGACTGGTACAACTTCGATCTCCCTATCAATGAACTGGAAGAAACTATTCAGGCGGTACAAGAGGAAAACAAGGCTTTCGAAGAACTTCATCCTTGATGAAGTGGGGGCAGAAATCCGCCTCAATCATTATTTTATCCTTCTTCTGTACGATTTATGCCCCTCTTTTTCCAAAAAGAGGGGTTTCTTTGTACCGTACTAATACATTGAAATATGCGGTTACAACTTCTTTTGATGCAACTTCTCTTATGTGTCCTCCCCGGTATGGAGATGGGCGCTTCCTGCCGGCTTACCGCCTGGGTCGTGGAGGATTCTTCCGGAAAAGTGGAAATTACATGTATCGGCGATACGATGGATATTGTATCTCCGGACGGGCTGTCCCTTTGGTATAAGGAACGGTTGACGGGAAACTATGAGATTACCTACCGGGTACAAGTGGTGGTTGAGAATGGTAGCTACGACCGTCTCAGTGACTTGAATTGTTTTTGGGGGGCCGATGACCCCCGGCATCCGGATGACTTCTTTGCCCGCAGTGCATGGCGCAACGGCGAGTTCAAGAATTACAATACGCTGGACCTTTACTATGTGGGCTACGGCGGTAATGATAATGGAACTACGCGTTTCCGTGAATACCATGGAGAGTATTATGGAGTGGACGATGCAAAGATTAAACCCATCTTGAAAGAGTATACCGATGCCGCCCACCTTTTGAAGCCCAACCATTGGTATGAAGTTAAAATCCGTGTGGAGAATGGAGCCACCACTTATGCCATGGATGGTGAAGAGCTTTTCAGCTTACCGGTTGCCGATGGCAAAGGAGACGGCTATTTCGCCTTACGGTTGTGGCAGAACCACGTACGTTTTGCAGATTTCCAAGTAGCAAATATCGATAACCTTAAATAAACAGACATGATGCAATTCAGTAAATGGAAAATAGGAGCGGTAGCGCTCGTTTGCATGTTGCTGCCGGGCAGTGTACACGCACAAATCGTGAAGAATGAGCGCTTGCTTTCTTTTGAGGAGAAGCAGGTTCCGGCGTTTGTCACTACGGCAGCTGGTTCGCAGTTGGGCATTAGCGACGAACATTATAGGGATGGCGACCACAGTTTGAGCTGGACTTTCGAGCCGGGTGCCGCACTGTCTATCAAAAAAGACTTGAAGTTTGAGAAGAAAGACCCGACGGGGAAAGACACCTATCTTTCGGCTTTCATCGTATGGGTGTACAATGAGCAGGCCCAGGACAAGCAGATTCGGTTCGAGTTCCTGAAGGATGGCAAGGTATGCACCTCTTTTCCTTTTGGCATCAACTTCACCGGTTGGCGCGGAGCATGGGTATGTTATGAACGCGATATGCAAGGCACCCCGGAAGAAGGGATGGACGAAATCCGCATTGTAGCCCCCGACGTGAAAGGGAAACTCTTTTTCGACCATCTGATTACTGCCAGCAAGGTAGATGCCCGCCAGCAGACTGCCGACTTGCAGGTACCGTTTGTAAATAAGGGAACCACCAACCACTGGCTGGTTATCTACGAACACTCCTTGTGGAAACCGGACATCCCTCTAACAGACGTGACCGAGGCGCAGAAGCAGGATATACGGGTTATGGAGAAGCGTTTCCGCGGCATGCTCTACACACCTTCCGCGCTTTCGGACAAGGAGATGCAGTCCATCCGTGAGAAGTATGATTTTTATCGGATTACCTACAAGAACGGCAAGGTAGCAGGACGTCCTATCTATTTCGTACGTCACTCCGAGGCATACGAACGTATGGTACCCGATTGGGACAAAGATATGTTCTCCAGACTGGGGATAGAGATAAGCGACTATTTCAACCTGATGAAACGCGTCGCCATCGCCTACAACAATGCGGAGGATGCGGCGCTGAAACACGAGTTGAAGCAGAAATTCATCGCCATGTACGATAACGCCACCGACCAGGGTATTGCCTACGGCAGTTGCTGGGGGAATATCCACCATTACGGATATAGTATGCGCGGTCTGTTTGTGGCTTATTTCTTGATGAAGGACGTGTTGCGTGAGGCAGGTAAGCTGGAAGAGGCGGTACGTACGCTCAACTGGTATGCCATCACCAATGAGGTATATCCCGAACCTGCCGTCAACGGTATTGATATAGATACGTTCAACACCAAGTTGCAAGGCCGCATAGCCAGCATTCTGATTATGGAGGATACACCGGAGAAACTGCAATACCTGCGTTCCTTCTCCCGTTGGCTGGACAATGGCTGCCTTCCTGCGCCGGGATTGGCCGGTTCTTTCAAGCCGGACGGTGCTTGCTTCCATCATTGCAACAATTATCCTGCCTATGCAGTGGGCGGTCTGGACGGTGCCACTAATATGATTTACTTGCTGAGTGGTACCGAGTTCCGTCTGTCCGAGCAGGCACACGAGACGGTGAAGAAAGTGCTTCTCACCATGCGTTTCTATTGCAATCTGAAGCAATGGTCTCTCTCCATGTCCGGACGCCATCCCAACGGGGGAGGAAGCCTGATACCTATCCAATATGCCACGATGGCCATTGCCGGTACGCCGGATGGCAAGCAGAAGTATGACCCCGAAATGGCTGCTGCCTATCTGCGCCTGGTTGCCTATACAGAAGCTCCGGACAAGAATGCGCCCGACTATCTGCCGAAGGCTTCTACCTGCCACGAATTGGAGATGAAGAAGTTGCTCGAAGCCCAAGGCTTCCGTCCGGAACCCGACCCGCAAGGCAATCTGGCTTTGGGTTACGGTTGTGTATCCGTACAGCGTCGCAGCAACTGGGCTGCCGTAGTACGCGGACATTCCCGTTACCTCTGGGCTGCCGAGCACTATCTCCCCGCCAACTTCTATGGCCGTTATCTGGCACATGGCAGCATGCAGATTCTTACCGGAAAACCCGATGAAATGGTTACTTTTGCCACCAGTGGCTGGCAGGAGGCCGGTTTCGACTGGAATCGTATTCCGGGTGTCACGAGCATTCATTTGCCTTTCGACCAGCTGCGTGCCCGGGTATTGAATGTCGATACCTTCTCCGGCATGGAGGAGATGCTCTATTCCGACGAAGCTTTTGCCGGCGGTTTGTCCCAAGCACATCTGAACGGTAACTTCGGTATGGTGCTGCATGAACATGATAAGTATAACGGTTCTCACCGTGCCCGCAAGTCGTTCCATTTCTTCGACGGCACCATTGTATGCCTCGGTACGGACATCGAAAACCTAAATACCGAATATCCAACGGAAACCACCGTGTTCCAGCTTGCCGCCACCACTCCCGAAACCCGCCGGTACTGGGAGTCCTATCAGAGTGATGGACAGACTTATATAGACCCCAACGGCGTAGGTTATTACATTTCCAAAGCTTCCCGTCCTACTGCCCGATATGAGAAGAACTTCCCGCAAGTGACCGTAGGCGAGCGTAGCACCAAGCCTACTTCCGGCGACTGGGTGTCCTTGACATTGCAACATGGCAAAGCCCCGAAAGGCGCTTCCTACGAATATGCAGTGCTGCCCCACACGGATGCCGCCGCTTTGAAGGCATTCGCCAAGAAACCCACTTACAAGATTCTCCGGCAAGACCGCAACGCCCACATTGTGCGTTCTCCGGCAGACGGTCTTACTTCTTACGTCTTGTTTGAGACTCCGCAGGCTCTGCCCGACGGTGGATTGTTGCAGAAAGCCGATACATCGTGCCTTGTCATGATACGCGAATATAAGGACAAGCTTCTGCTGACTGTTTCCCAGCCCGACTTGGCCTTGTATCGTGGTCCGAGTGACGAGGCTTTCGATAAAGACGGAAAACGTATTGAGCGCAGTATCTATTCACGCCCGTGGACTGACAATGAGAGTCAGGAGATTCCCGTAACCGTTACTTTGAAGGGACAGTGGAAGGTTGCCGAGACGCCCTATTGCAAGGTGTTGTCGGCAGACAAGAAGCAGACAGTGCTGCGCTTTACTTGCCGGGATGCTGCAAGTTTCGACGTGGAGCTGAAGAGATAAAGGTAAAACGTAGCTTTGCTTTTTAATCTTTTATATTTACAGAAGTATTCTGTAAAAGAGTGCTTTGCTGAGGCTTTCTGTTTCACTCGCTGAACGAACGTCATTCAGTCAGGGACTGAAAGCCTTTCACTCAGGGACTGAATGCCTTTCAGTCCCTGACTCATTGTACCCCCTTTCAGAAGGTGTTCTGGATGGGGGTGGAAGGAATGTCGGAAGATAGGAGTATGGATGGTAAAAAATACGGAAATAAAGGCTTAATACATTCCGAGCAGATTGCTTACCGCCGCCTCATAATTTGCCAGCTTCGTGGTCTTGTGTATGGTCTTTCGCGCCTTGCGGTCTCCGTCCGGCAGCAGGTATTCCCAGAAGCTTTTCATTTTCGTCAGTAGTTGCGTGTCTCCTCCTTGCAGTAGCTCCCGGTAGCTGTTGAACACTTCGGTGTGCAGTTGTCCCACCTTTTTCGCCATTTCATCGGAAGAAACCGGGGTTCCTTGCTTGTATTCCAGCGCCAGGGCAGGATTGGCGAGCAGCCCACGGCCGATGACGATACCTGCCAATCGGGGGAACCGTGTGGCGATGGAACGGATATCTTCCGCGGTATGCAGGTCGCCGTTGTAGAACAGAGGATGGGTGCACTCCTTGTAGAAAGCCTCGAATCCCTCCAGGTCTACCTCCCCTTTGTATTGCTGCTTACCCAGACGTGGGTGCAGGATGATGTGTGCGAGGGGAAGCTCGTTGAACAGCGGCAGCAGGGCAAGACACTCCTCCGCCTGCTCCCAACCCAGACGCAGCTTCACGGAGAAACGGATGTCGGGATGCCGGTCGATGGCTTCGGAGAGCAGCGCCTTCACTTCTTCGGGATAGGGCAACATGCCGGAGCCATTGTGGCGGCGCGCCAGCATAGGGAAGGGACACCCCAGATTGATGTCCGCTTCCCGGTATCCTTTTTCGATGAAAAGGGACATTATGTGCTCCAGCTTGTCCGTATCCGGAGCAATGAGCTGGGGGATAAGATGCAGGCCCGGATTGTTCTCCGGACCGATGTCACGGGCATCTTTCCGCCGGATTTCTCCGTGCTCCATGCGTACGAAAGGAGAGTAATAGGTCTCTATGCCGCCGAATATGCGTGCATGCGCCCGCCGGTAGACGGCATCGGTATAGCCTTGCAGCGGGGCGAAGTGGATGGGTAGTATGTTCTCGTTCATGGCTGCAAAGATACACATTTTTACTTCCGGTCTAAAGTAACCATAGCTTTTTCAATTCAAAGGAAACTCCTCTAATTCCTATAAAGGGGAGCCGTGCAGCTCTTTCCGGCTTCTTCTTTTTGCGGCATCTCGAACGATATTTGTTTGGTTTGCCCGCTTTGGGTTAGGGTTATCGTTATCTTTCCGGGGTTTTTCGATTCGCAACGTGGGTTTGCAGCATGAATTTTCTCTTCTTTTTCCTTCCACAAGAGGGCGCAAGGGGTATCTGTTGCAAGGATGTCACCATTTTCAAGTCTCAGTTCTCCTGGCTGGTAGAAGATGATTTCCGTTATTCCCAGCTTCTCGTGGCGTGCGGCTTGTATCTTTTCCGTATTGGCAAGTATCTTTATCGGCAGGTCTGCGGCATATTTTGCGACGGTTGATACGGTCGAGATTCCCGGATGTACCAGGTAGGCATATTCTCCTCGTTGCGGGCGGATACCGTGATTGGTATTCAGACTGAACAATGCTGTGTCGCAAGCTATCCGGTATTCGGCTTGGGGCAATAGATTGACGTAGGCGGTCTGTCCATGAAGCACCCAGTCTGTGGCAGTCTGCACGGAACCATTCTTCAGAGTATGTGTTTTTCCGTTCACCATGTACTGCACCTTTCCGTCGCGGTTACATTGGTTGAGGGTAGTAAATACTTCGGCTTTTCCTTCGGGGTTGCGGATACCTGTCCCAAGACATACATATTCGTCGTCGAAGTAGAACCAGGCTTTGTGGCCTTGCAATCCGTGGCGGTCCAGCATCATGCCGCAGGCTCCGTAAAGGCTGTCGCTGACACCTCCGGCAAAGCTGTTTCCATTATTGCCGCCTTCACCCCAATCGGGGATGGGCAGGGGGGCATTGTCTTGTTCGGCGGTGATACCGGGATATTGGCGGTTATTGAATATCTTGAAGAAATTTCCGTTGTATTCTCGTCCGGTGACGAAAAGATAGTTTACTCCATTGGAGGCATAATAGTTGAATTCACCGTCACCATTGCCAGCTTCGTTGCCTACGGTACGGGTAGAGGTCATGCGAGAGCTGGTCATGTAATTGTTGCGGCGATGCACCATGTAGTCGAAGCGCCAGAACATGCGGTTTCCCGTCAGGCTGTTGTCTCCGCTGATGTGTTGCAGTGCCTGCTTCATGCTGTTGCGGACATCGGAACTGCTTAGTTTGTAGATTCTCTCGGCCAATGTTTTTATGGCAGAAGAGTATTGGTTGCTACTGATGAACCGCCCTGCATTGTTGGGGTCGTGCTGTTTGCTGTAGAATATCCATTGTACGCCGTCGGTGAAGAGCCGTTGCAGTAATTCCAGTCCGGGGCTTTGGAAACGGGTATCCTTGCAGAGTTCCAAATAAGCTAAGGTTGAGTTTACGAACTCTTTGCCGTAACTGGTGAAGTAGAGTTGTCGCCCGTGGCCGCAATGTTGTCCGAAGAGATAGTCGGGCTGGATGCCTTCGGAAGACTGTATGGTGAGCAGTTGCGTCATCCGTTCTTTGAAGTCTTCCATTTGCGCCTCGTTTTTGGTCAGGATGCTGGCTGCAAACGAACCCATGATGATGTCGGCTCCGTTGGCTCCCGTCATGTGCGAGGGAGCTGCATGCTCGTAACTCCAGCGTAAGTATTTGATGGCCTTGTCAAAAAGTTCCGGGTTCTCATTGATTTCGCGGCTCATCAACACTACGCTGACAGAGAGCTCTTTGGGGTAGGGAATGTAGCGATACCACCAGTTCTTTGCTTGGTGGTTGGTGTCTACCCAGAAGCAGAGTGCTTTGAGATAAGATTCTTTCAGTGCTTTGTTATGATAGAGTGCGTTTTGTGGATGTTGGTAGGCACAAGCCAGGGTGATGAGGTTCTGCACATGCTTACGGGGTGAACCGTCGGTGGCATGGTAATTGAGGGTGACGAATGCACCTTCGGGAGAAAGAGATTTAATCAGTCCGTTGATGGTCTCTTTCGATGGGTTCCGGTCAAGGTACTTCTCATACATACGATTGTAGATAGTCTCAAAGTCGGAAGCATGAGCATGAATATTTGCTAATATGATGCACAAGGCAATTACTGCAATGGTTTTGATATTATGGGTTTTCATGTTGGTACTTGTTATGTTAGGGTGTTTATGAATCAGGGAAGAGCCTCGCGGTTCCTCCCTGACAAAGTTAATTGATTAAGGTCTATAAAAAAATTTTAAGGTTAGAAGTCTTGTGTTGATAGTACGTTTTTCTTCACTACTCGGTTACGACTACCGTGTATTCGCGCACCACGGAAGACTCTTGCTTGTAATTGCCGTTGGTACCTACGAAGGTAGCGGTATAGGTGCCGGGAGCGTTGTAAGTGTATTGGTAAGAGTCAAGACTTTGGGTAACATTCTTCAATCCGGTGCCTGCATCGGGGGAACATGCATTGACCACAAACAGATTGGACACCAGCCAACTGTATTTTAACTCGGTGTTGGCACTGGAACTGTGAATGAAGAAAGCATTCATATCTTTGAAATTCCAGATACCGGAGGTGTTATTGGTAACTGTACCATAGGCACGGTTAGAGGTCATACCCTTCTGGTCGCTCAGGTTGTGGCGGTGTAACATGTTGATGGGGGTAAAGCCGAACGAGTTGGCGGTGAAAGCCGTTTCCTGTCCGTTGGTCATCTTGTTCACAATCTGCATATTGCCGAAGGTGAATCTGGATTGTGTGGCCGATTTGTCTTGACCCCGGTAGCAGATGGCCACAGCGATGCGTTTGCCTAAATAGGGCTTCATGTCCACTTCAAAATCTTGTGCCTTTGGAGTAGCGGGGAAGTCGGCTGCCGGAATCAGGGTTTCCCAAGCGTGCTGTTCCACCAGTACGGAGTCTACTTCAAAGTTGCCTTTCTCCAGTCCGGGGAAGTCGGCAGACACATACATGGTCAGTATGTTTTCCGGTTTTCCATATTGTGGAGTCAGCTTGAATTTTAAAGTTGAAGTTTCTACTTCTCCTTCGTCCACTGTGGTACGTTCTCTATATTTATATTCTTTTCCGGCCTCACCGCTGTAAAATGTGAGGAAGTCCGGATCGCCGTTGAAATGGAACTCTACTGGAGTTCCACTTTTTACGGTAATGGTCTGGCCGTCGAAACTTACACCGTCTCCGGTTGCCACGTTTACATTCAGTTCGGCATCTTTAGTAAATTCACTCTCGCAGGAAGCAAGGGCGAAGGTTGCGATACTGACAGCTATCAATAGTTTATTTAGTTTCATAATATTATTCATTTATTTGGAATGATTATCCTTGTTTCACTCACTCGATTACCAACCCAGATTATTTTGGGTGATAGCTTTGTTCACAGACATTTCACTATCCGGTATCGGGAAGTAATTATAAGCATCTGTTATCTGGAAAAAAGTGTAGACACTATAATTGGGTCCTGTAGACCAATTGGCATTGGCACCTTGCAAGGCGCGGGGAGCCAGCTCATTCATGTTTTTTACATATTCACCCCAGCGGATGAGGTCGTAACGACGGGTATACTCAAAGCAAAGTTCCATAGCGCGCTCGTCTTTTACTGCCTGGCGGAAGGCCTCCTTGCTGAGACTGCCTTCTTCGTAGGGAGCGATACCGGCACGGTTACGCACGTCGTTCAAGCATTTATAAGCCAGTGTAGTGGGAGAAGCACTGACTTCGTTCTCAGCTTCGGCCACCATCAGCAATACATCCGAGTAGCGTAGCAACGGGAAGTTGATAGAGGTGTAGTTCTTGTTCTTCTTCGACCCGTAAAGCTCATATTCTCTGCGGTATTTTCCGCAAGCGCGTGAGTAATTCTTTTCGGAGTCGGCTTCACTCTTTTCGTAGTCGCCGGTCTTTTTGGCAGCGTCACCTTGACCGTAGCTATAGGATACATCCCAGTACTGGTTTTTCACCTCTTCCATTTTGCCGAACTCGAATTGGCGTCCCGTAATGCCTTTCTTGCTCACGGCCTCTACATATTCGAATGGTGCAATGCTCCAGTTCATGCGGTTGATGTCGCCGTTCGCCTTGTAGAGCTCATACAGCTTAGGAGTCGACCAGAAGTAGGCATAACCGAATCCGGGGTCTTTGGCATCCAGCAGGGATTGGTCGGTAGACTGGTCCGGACATTTGATGCCTATCAGGTTTCCGATACGTCCCTCCGCTCTTACTTCGGAAGTATAGTCACCGGCGAATTCGGCTTCCCATATACTTTCATTGGCTGTAGTATTGTAGCGGTTAGAACAGAGGTCGATGAATACGTCCCAGTAGTTGGCTGTCAGGCTATGTCCTTCGCCCATTACCTTTTGTGCGTATGTGCTGGCTTGTTTGAAATAATTTTGAATGGCTGTAGCGTCTCCACTGGTGTTGTCGCGGAAGTGCTCGCCGGCACGGAATAAATAAACGCGTGCCAAGATACCCCATGCTGCGGAACGTGAAACGTGTCCTGGCTTATAACCCAGTTCTGCAGCTGTGGCAAGCCCTTCGGCACACTCGGAAATTTCAGTGGTGATGAAGTCATAGATAGTCTGCTTGTCTGTACGGGGAATATCGAGCCCGGTCACGCTATTTGTCGAAGTGGTTTTGAAAGGAACGTCTCCCCAGCCTTGTACGAGCGTAAAATAGTAGTAAGCACGCATGAAACGTGCTTCCGATGCATATTGCAGACGCAACTTGTCGGATATGTCATCCGTCTTATCTATGTTCTCCAAGAATGTATTGGCACGGTCGATACCGGTATAAAGTGTTTGCCAGAGGTTGCTGAACTGTGGTGAGCTTGAATTGGCATTATTACATGCAATGGCACCGCTGGTTTGCGGATTACGACCGCCACCGTAGTGGGACAAATCGTCGGCACCCGTCATGAACATATACTCGTTTCCGTAGAAGTTCTGTGAGGTCAGTGGAGCGTATACAGAGGTCAGGAATGAGAGAGCTTCTTCCGCATTATTAAAGTAATTGTCGGGAGTCAGCTTGGTCGGTTCTTTGTCCAGGAAATCGCAAGATGCCATTGCCAGACAAGCGAAAGATAATATAATTGTTTTTATTGTTTTCATATATATTCCAGTGTTTTAGTGGGATTAGAAACCTAAGTTGATACCGAAACTTACGGAGAGTGCACGTGGGTAAGACGAGAAGTCAAGGCCCGGAGTCAAGCCTCCGCTACGGATAGATACTTCGGGGTCGTAGCCGGAATAACCGGTAATAGTCCAAAGGTTTTGTGCAGCTACGTAAAGGCGTGCGTTGTCAATCTTATATTTTTTCAAGAAAGTCTTGGGTACGGTATAGCCCAGCGTCACAGTTTTCAGGCGCAGGAATGAAGCGTCTTCTACTACGCGTGAAGAAATCACGAGATTGGAACTTGAGTTGGTAGCTGCCGGAATATTACTGTTCGGGTTTTCCGGTGTCCAACGGTCGGTATAGCTGGCATATTGATTCAACTCACGTTTCTTCTGGAAGCCACTGTCGAAGAACAGGCGGTTGGCATTCAGTACATCGTTGCCGTAGCTCCATTGGAAGAATACGCTTAGGTCGAAGCCTTTGTATTCGAAATTATTGGTGAAACCACCGGTATGGATGGGCAGACCGCGTCCTATCATGGTACGGTCATTGGTATCTATGACGCCGTCACCGTTCAAGTCTTTGTACTTGGGCATACCGGGCTGTGTATTGCTTTCGCTTACGTAGTGGGGAATGTTACCCTTCAGCGTGTAGCTGCTGCCGCTTTTGTCAAAATCATCATATTTATAGGTACCTTCGTAGATATATCCGTAAATCATACCCATTGGTTGTCCTATTTTGGCAATATAATTGGGCTGGCTGTTGAAGTTCTGGTCAAATCTGGCGGTACTCAACAAGCTAGTCTGATTTTCGGCAAGTTCCAATACTTTATTTTTATTGAAGGAAATATTGAAATTACTGCTCCACTTGAAGTTTTTGCTGTCTATGTTCACGGTGTTCAACGTCAATTCAATACCGTCATTGCGTACTTTACCGATGTTTTTCATGGCTGTCAGATAACCTGAAGAGTAGGGAAGGGTGGCATCCAGCAACAAGTCGCGGGTAGTCTTACGGTATAGGTCGGCGGTGAAACTGATGCGTTCATCGAAGAATCCCAGGTCAAGACCTAAGTTCCACTGTTCGGTAGTTTCCCATTTCAAATCTTCATTAGGCAGAGAGATAGGAGCTACACCGACATTTCCGTTGTTACCGTCGAAAGGATATACGGTGTTGGTCATGCTGGTGGTGGCATGGCTTTTAATCATGTCCAATAAGGCAAGGTAGTCATATTCGCCGATACGGTTGTTACCCGTAAGACCCCAGCTCAGACGGATTTTACCACTTGAAAACCATTTCTTATAATCCTTCATGAAGTCTTCTTCGGAGAAGCTCCACGCCAGTGAGCCTGAAGGGAAGTAGCCATAGCGATTCTTCTTACTGAACTTGGAGGAACCGTCTGCACGGAACGAGGCTGTGGCATAATATTTAGACTTGTAGTTATAGTTCACACGTCCCAGATAAGACAGCATAGACCAGGAAGACAAGGTAGAGGTACTTTTGTCGAAAGTGCCTTGACTCATACCGGCCATGCCCAGTGATTCGTTGGGAATCTGCTTCATGCGTAATGAATAATATTCATAGTCAGAGTTCTGCAATGTTACACCGAGCAGTGCGTTCAAGAAGTGTTTGCTTTTGAAGTTGGTCTGATAAGTCAGGATGTTTTCGTTCAGCCATGTCAGACGTTGTTGGCGTACTACTTCTGCATTCACTTTGTCGGTAGAAGTAGGACCACCGTAGCGGGTCTTGGAATTATTGAAGGTGTCGGTGTGACGGTTGTCGTAAGTCCATCCTCCGGATACTTTTAGCTTTAATCCCTTGATAAACTCGTATTCTACATAACCATTTAACTGGAGGTTGTTGACGTAGTATTTGCGGTAGGCGTTCTTCAGGTCGGCTATGGGATTGAAACGATAGTCATTTGATGCATCCACATCGTCATCCACGAGGTCGTTCAATAAAGAATCGAGAGACTTGCCGGGATAGTTAACCGGGCGGTATCCCCATACGCTATAGAAAAGGTTGTTCATACCAGAGTAAGAACTTGAGGAAGGAGATGAACCACTCTGGATGGAACGAGAGAAGTTGGAGTTGAAGTTTATGGTCAGCTTACCGCGTTTTACCAAAGTATTCAGACGGCTTTGCAGGCGCTCGTAATTGGAGTTGAGCAGGATACCATCTTGGTCGTAATAAGAAAGGGATGCATTGTAGCGTATACCTTCCGAACCGCCGGACAGACGAACATTATGATTTTGCTGCCATGCTGTGCGGAAAATTTCGTCTTGATAGTTGTTTTGGGCAATACCCCGGTAGTCGTCCAGTGTCCATTGGTGACCTTCGTATAGAGGGAGGTATTTTTCGATGGCACGGGTGGGATCTACTTCGAGTTGCAGTTTTACGTAGTCGTAAGCATCCATCATGTCCAGCTTTTTGGTAACGGTGGAGATACCGAAGCTGCCGTCATAGCTGAGCTGTGGTTTGCCAACTTTTCCCTGCTTGGTGGTGATGATAATGACACCGTTGGCACCACGCGCACCGTAGATGGCTGTGGCCGATGCATCTTTCAAAACATCAGTCGATTCGATGTCGCTCGGGTTGATAGCAGCCGCCACGCGTGCATCTTCCACCGGGAAGCCGTCGATGATATAAAGTGGGGTATTGTCTTGTGTTAGCGAGTTGTTACCACGGATAGTGATGGTCATCGTACCACCGGGCATGCCTTCACCTGAGCTTACGTTTACACCGGCGATACGACCGCCCAATGTCTGGTCGAAAGATGCAGAAGGAGTCTTGAGCAAGTCACTCATGTTGACTTTGGATACAGAACCGGTCAAGTCTTTCTTACGGACTTCCTGGTATCCCACAACAACCACTTCATCCAATGCCTGGGCATCTTCTTCCAATGTGATATTGAATGTCCGTTGGTCACCTACTTTGATGTCTTGGGTCTTGTATCCAATAAAAGAGAATTGAAGGATGTCGGAAGGTTTTACGTTGCCCAATGCAAACTTTCCTTCCAGATCTGTGGTAGTTCCGTTGGTGGTTCCTTTCACAACAACGCTGACACCGGGCAGTTCTCCCATGGCGTCGACAACTTTACCGCTTACTTGGCCTCCGGTCTGTGCGTGTATACCAAGTACACAGCAGAAGAGCATTGCAAGTAGCATAAAGGTTACTTTTTGTCTCATAAATATTAATTTAATTAGTTATTAATAAAGGTTGTTTCTTCGTTTTGTACTCACTTTAGAGTTGAATCACATCGCAAATGTAGGAGATGGAGTATACAAATGCATTGGTTAATAGTTCACAAAAAGTACGAATTCGTACAAAACTTGCGAACTATACCACTCTTGTACTTTTATTCCCTTTCACTTTGGTTCTTTGCTTCCTTCACCTCTTCCAGTAGGGCAGAGAGCGTTTTTACCTTGTCCGGATGGGCTTCTGCCACATTGTCTTTTTCGGACGGATCAATGGAAAGATTGTACAGTTGAGGCTGCGGGGCGTTCCCCATTTCTATTTTTGTCCAATACTCCAGTGCCGGCTTGTCGCTGGGCTCTATGTATTTCCAGTCTCCTTGGATAATGGAGAGTGTATTGTCCAGATTCTGTTGTACAATATAGTCACATCCGGCAGTATCGGTTCCCAGGAAGTTGTTGAGCTGGTCGCGGCTGTCGGGAGCGATGCCTGCTTCCAGCGGATGGTTCAGCAGGGCGGCGAATGAAGCGTATACATCAATCATGGAGAAGGGGGCTTGTTGTTTGCCGGGTTTGATGCCATTGGGCCAGCGTACAATGAAGGGAATGCGGGTACTGGCATCGAAAGCGCTGTACTTCCCACCGCGGTAGTGCTTCATGGGAGTATGCCCGTTCAGCAGTTCGCGTGCCTGGTCCTGATAGCCGTCGTCTATGACGGGACCGTTGTCACTGCAGAATACAAAAATGGTGTTGTCGGCAATGCCGAGGCTGTCCAAAGTGTGCATGATTTCACCCACGGTCCAGTCCAGCTGGAGGATGACGTCGCCACGTACGCCCAAACCACTCTTGCCGGCGAAACGCGGATGTGGCACGCGGGGAACATGTACATCTTGCGTACCCATATAAAGGAAGAAAGGTTCGTCTTTATGGGCTGTGATGAAGTTCTTAGCTTTGTCTGTAATCACGTCGGCAATGTCTTCGTCTGTCCAAAGGGCGGATTTGCCGCCGGTCATCCAGCCGATGCGGGGGATGCCGTTGATGATGGTGTTATTGTGCCCCTGGCTGGGTTTCATCTTGACGAGTTCGGGGTTTTCGAGACCGGTGGGCCAGTCACCGACCTTGTGGTCGTAGCTCACAGTGATAGGGTCGTTGGGGTCGAGACCCACTACATGTCCGTTCTCTACAAAGACGCAAGGAACGCGGTCGACGGTAGCGGGGATGATGTATTCATAGTCAAAGCCGATGTCTTGGGTGTTCGGTTTGATGGAGTGGTTGAAGTCTGTACCGCCTTTAGGGCCCAGGCCGAGGTGCCACTTGCCCACTGCTGCAGTGGCGTAGCCTTCTTCCTTGAACATATCGGCCATAGTGACGCAGGCGGTATCGATGATGAGTTCGGAATTGCCCGGAGCGATGCCGGTATTCTTCTGTCGCCAGGGATACATGCCCGTCAGCAGGCCGAAACGGGAAGGAGTGCTGGTGGAAGAAGTGGCATAAGCGTTGGTAAACTGCATGCCTTGTCCGGCAAGGCGGTCAATGTTGGGAGTGCTTACTTTGGTGGCACCGTAACAGCTCAGGTCGCCGATACCCAGGTCATCAGCAATCAGATATACTACATTGGGCTTCTGCGGCGAGTGCTCCGAAGTCTTGTCTTTAGGTTGGCTTCCGCATCCCGCTATCAGGGCTGCACCGGGAATCAGAGACCACAAGGGGGAAAAATGCTTCATAGTTCTTTGACTTTAGATTGTAATTCTGAGGTCAAAGGTAAGAGGTTTTATGGAATCGGGTGTATAAGGAAGTACAAGGGAAGGGAGAAAAAGTACAAACCGTATCATGCGATGGCTTGATGTACAATATTAAGATGTCTCTTCACTGTCTTCCGTACTTTCCTCTCCTCCATTCTCTCCTTTGCGGTAGGCCAGTGGGCTGACATGGTAAATGTCCTTGAAGCATTTGGAGAAATAGCGTGAAGAACTGAAACCGATCCGGTCCGCAATTTCAGTGATATTCAGCTCCGGATTGTTGCGCAGCATCAGAGCGCCTTTCTTCAGGCGGATGGTCAGGATAAAGTCGTTCGGAGTTTGTCCGGTGATAGCCTTCAGCTTGGTGAACAGATTGGTGCGTGCCATTGCCATTTCACGGGCAAAGACGTTGACGTTGAACTCCGTATCGTCCAGATGTTGCTCGATGACTGCCATGGCACGGTCCAGAATCTCCTTGTCTATGGGGTTGGTGGCAAGCATCTGTACAAAGGCTTGCGGCTGCTTGCTGAACTTTTCCTGCAGAAGGATGCGCGAGTTCACGAGGTTGTTGCAGCGCGAAATCAATAGATTGGTGTTGAACGGCTTGGTGATATAGTCGTCCGCACCGATGCGCAGTCCCTCGATGTTCTGTTCGATGGCAGTCCGTGCAGTGAGCAGCACCACGGGGATATGGCAGGTGTTGAAGTCACTTTTTATCTGTTTGCACAGTTCCGTTCCCGACATGTTGGGCATTACTACATCGCTGACTACGATATTGGGCATTTCGCTGCGCACCAGTGCGAGTCCTTCCGCTCCGTCGGCCGCAGTCAGCACTTCGTAGAAGGGCTTGAAGATACCTGCCAGCATGTCGCGGATGGAGTCGTTGTCTTCCACTATTAGGATTTTTGCATCCGGGAGTCGTTTGATGGGAGCACTCTCTTCCAGCTCTGCCTTGAGCAGGGCATCGTTTTCCGGTTTGGGAATTTCTATTTGTTGCACACTGTCTGCATTCTTATTTATTTGCTCTTCGTCAAACTGTGCGTTCCCCAATTGCAGGTTTACGATGAAGCTGCTACCTTTGCCCAGTTCGCTTTCCACACGGATGGTGCCGTGATGGAGCTCCACGATACCCTTCGTCAATGCCAGGCCGATACCCGTACCCGTCTTGCTTGCATCCGTAGAGTCCATTTGGTCTATCTGGTAGAAGCGGTCGAATATCTTGTCCACTTCCCGGGCATCTATGCCGCTGCCGGTATCGGTCACGCGGATGACGGCATTGCTGCCTTCGGTCTTGATGCTGAGGGTGATGCTGTCTTCCGCCTTGGTATGCTTGACGGCGTTGGACAGCAGGTTGTTTATCACTTTCTGAATCTGTTTTTGGTCATACCATACTTCGAGGCTGTCTGTTTCCTTCTCGAAGTAGAGGCTGATTTGTTTGGCGCTGGCATATTCCAGGAAAAGCAGATAGTTTTCGTATAGGAAGTTCACGATGTTGTGTGGACTTACCTTTATCTTCATGTGCCCTTGTTCCTGCTTGCGGAAGTCGAGCAGCTCGGTGATGAGTTCCCGTAGCTGTATGCTGTTCTTGTAGATGCCCAGTACCTTGTTATATATGGCAGGCGTGAAGTTCTGGAGTTGCATCAGCGTTTCCACTTGGGCCACGATGAGTGTCAGCGGGGTGCGGAATTCATGGGAAATGTTGGTGAAGAAACGTAGCTTTGACTGGTTCAGGGCCTCTACGTCACGGATGTGCTTCTGTTCGTACTTCAGTGATTCACGCAACTTGATTCTGGACTTGTAGGTACGCACCAGATACCAGAGCAGGATTCCCGTCACTATCAGGTAGATAAGATAGGCAAGGGGAGTCTTGTAGTAGGGAGGCAACACGTGTATGGTCAGGTGGACTTGCGGACAAAGGCTCTCGTCTTTTCCGTTGGGCTTTATAATCAAGTTATAGGTTCCGGCGTTCAGGTTGGTATAGGTGATGTTGTGCAGTCCACGGGCACTGTTCCAGTCGTTGGAGAAGCCTTCCAGCTTATAGATGATGTCGTCTTTGTTGGCGGCTACATAGTTTGAAGTGGCAAACTCTATGCTGAACATGGACTGGTCAGCGTTGAGCGTAATCTCGGGGGTGCAGTACAAGGCTTGCTGCAGGATACCGGTCTCATCTCCCACTTGTATTTCCGTTCCGTTCACAATGAGGCGGGAGAGGATGATTTTGTAGGGTTTCGGCGTGAAGTTCAACTCCATTTCATGGAAAGAAATCATTCCCTGCGTGCCTCCCAGGAATATCTCTCCGTCACGGGTCACGCAAAGGGCATTCTCGTTGACGGCAGTCATTGGGAAACCGTTTTCGGCACTGTAGTTCAGGAATGCCTTTTGCCGGTAGTCGAAGATGGAGAAGCCCTCGTTGGTGATGAGCAGCAGTTTGCCGCTGGTGGGGGATTCCTCCGTCTCATAGATACAGTCGCTGGAAAGGCCGTTCTTCGCTTGGTCAAAGTTCTCGAAGTCGTTGCTGGCAGGGCGGTATAAGTCCAGTCCGCTGCCCGAAGTGGCGAACCACAGATTGCCTTTGCTGTCTTGGGTAATGTTGTTTACATTGTTGTTGCTGATGCTGTGTGGGTCGGCAGTATCATGGCGGTAGTTGGTCAGTTTGCCGGTATCGAAACGGTAGCTGAACACACCTTCGCCCGTGGCTGCAATCCAGAGCGTACCGTTGCTGTCGAAAGTGACATCTGCCACCATCTTGATTTTTTTGCCTTCTTTGCTGTCCTGGAACAGTTGTTGGCATTTCCCGTTGGCAGGGTCGAAGAGGCAGATTCCGTTTTGGGTGGCTATCACCAGGTGGTCTTGGTAAGGCGCGATATCGCGGATGATGTCGGAAGGCAAGGTCTCCGGATTACCTGCTTCCATGCGGTAGTGTGTGAATTGCCCCGAGCGTATGTCCAGTCTGTTCAGTCCGCCCAGATGGGTTCCTATCCAGATGATGTCTTTGGAGGCATCATAATAGAGAGCCTTGATGTTGTTATGGGAAATACTGTTGGGACCGATTTCCGGGCGGAACCATTTGAACTCACGGGTACGGCGGTTGTAATAGTTCAGTCCGCCCCCTTCGGTGCCAATCCACAGATTGCCGTCCTTGTCTTCGATGGTGCGGCCTACAACCGGATTGCTCAGCCCCTTCTTTTCGATGGGCGAATACATATAGCGGCTGTATATCTCGTACTCGGGGTTGAAGTAGTTGACGCCGCCAAAGTAGGTTCCCAGCCACAGCGTTCCTTGGTTGTCCTTTACGATGCACCAGATGGAAGAGTGTGTCAGTCCGTCGCTCTGGGCATCACTGGCAGTGTGGTTCTGGAAGAGTCCCGTACTTTTGTCATACCGGTTCAATCCGTTGAATGTCCCAATCCAGATGTTTCCCAGATTGTCTTCACAGCAGGCTCGCACGAAGTTGGAAGAGATGCTGTAAGGGTTCTTTGCGTCGTATTCAAAGATTTCGATGGTTCCGTCGGTCTTTACATGGTGCAGCCCTTCTTCCCAGCTGCCAATCCATAACTCGCCTTCGCTGTCTTGGTATATGCTGGTGATGTTGCCTTTCAGGATGGGGTGGGTCAGCTCGTTCTTGTCCAGTTGCAGGCGGTATGCTCCGTTGGTGGTCGTTCCAATCCACATTTGTCCATTGTCCAGATGCATACAGCAGATTTCCAGACTTTTTCCGGGAAGCTGGTAATAGAGGTCAAAGTTCCCGGTCTGCTCGTTATAGCGGTAGATTTCATTCTGTTTTCCGATGAAAAGGGCCTCTTTGTAATATATGCTGTGTACATTTCCTTGCAGCAGGGTGGTGAATCTTTGGGTGGCGAGATTGAACTCGGCTACTCCTTCCGTACAGAGCAGGTAGATTTTTCCGTTACGGTTGCCGGCCATGCGCAGCACGGTGTTGCAGAAAAGGCTGTAAGGGTCGTTCTTCTGCAGCTTGTAAGTTTGTATGTCTTCTCCGTCATAACGGTTCAAGCCTTCTCGGGTTCCAATCCATAAGACACCGTTTTCATCGATGTAAAGGCTGTTCACGGAGAATTGTGACAGACCGTCGTCGGTTGTCAGATGGTTGAAGGTGATGTTCTGCGCCTGCAGGGTTGCAGCAATCATGCTTACTGAAACAAGAAGCAGCCGGATGATAAACGTTCGCACTTTTCGGGTAGTTTTTAAGGTTTCAGTTACAAATATAGGTATATTTTGTACAAGACTTCTTATTTATTAGGCAGTTTTTGCGGTTATGTTTGGATAAATGTATAATTTTGGAAGCGCGCCGAACGATACTTGTCTTTTGATAGATGGCAATCGGCGTATCTTTGTAAACAAATTAATTCATTTATTATCATGAAAGACCTTTTATCTATTGTATCTCATTTTCAAATGCAGGGTACGGTTCGTGAAATCAAGCCTTTAGGCTCAGGCCTGATTAACGATACGTACAAAGTGACCACCGTTGAGGCCGATGCGCCGGACTATGTTCTGCAACGTATCAATCATGCCATTTTCCAGAATGTAGAGATGTTACAGTCTAATATCGAGGCTGTGACCGGGCATATCCGTAAGAAGCTGGAAGAGAAAGGAGAGGCCGATGTCGAGCGTAAAGTGCTTCATTTCATCCCCACGGCCGAAGGGAAAACCTATTGGTATGACGGTGAGAACTACTGGCGTATCATGACTTTTATTCCCCGTGCCAAGACTTACGAGACGGTGAACCCCGAATATTCCTATTATGCGGGAACTGCCTTCGGTAATTTCCAGGCTATGCTTGCCGACATTCCAGATACATTGGGCGAGACAATTCCCGATTTCCACAACATGGAGTTCCGCCTGAAGCAACTCCGTGATGCTGTGGCTGCCGATGCGGCGGGACGTGTGCAGGAGGTGCGGTATTTTCTGGATGAGATAGAAAAACGCGCTGATGAAATGTGCAAGGCAGAACGCTTGTTCCGTGAAGGCAAACTGCCCAAACGGGTATGCCACTGTGATACGAAAGTGAACAATATGATGTTCGACGAAGACGGTACGGTGCTTTGTGTCATCGACCTGGATACGGTGATGCCCAGCTTCATCTTCTCCGATTATGGCGATTTCCTTCGCTCAGGTGCCAACACGGGGTTGGAAGACGACAAGAATCCGGATAATGTGAACTTCAATATGGAAATATTCCGGGCATTTACCAAGGGCTATCTGGAATCGGGCAAGTCCTTCCTGTTGCCGATAGAGATTGAGAATCTGCCTTATGCGGCTGCCTTGTTCCCATACATGCAGTGCGTACGCTTCCTGGCAGATTATATCAACGGTGATACTTATTATAAAATCCAGTATCCGGAGCACAATCTTGTGCGTACCAAGGCTCAGTTCAAACTGTTGCAGAGTGTGGAGGAACATACACCGGAGATGAAAAAGTTCATTGACTCATGTATCTGAAAAAGTTTTTAATGACGATGGCGGCAGCTCTTTGCATGTTGCCGCTGTCTGCAATTAATCCCCAAAATAGTAAAATGAAAGAATTGAATGTAAAGAAAGTAAGTGTGGCCAATATACCGGTAGAGTCGGTTCCGGCTCTTCTGGATGAAGAGAAGGTGGCGTTTCAGCCCGTAAACACTGTGAATTGGGCTGCTTTTCCTTATACTCCCGATGTGGAATTCCGCATAGCGCATACGGAAGATGCCATTCTGCTGCATTTCAAGGTAAGGGAAGCGAGTGTACGCGCAGTTGCAGGCCACGATAACGGTCCGGTTTGGGAAGATGCGTGTGTAGAGTTCTTCTCTGTGCCTGCCGATGACGGAGTGTACTACAATATGGAGTGTAATTGTGCCGGGACTCTGCTTATTGGGGCAGGTGCCGGACGTGGAAACCGCCAGCATGCCCCGCAAGAGGTGCTCGATAAAGTACAGCGTTGGGCTTCTTTGGGACGTGAGGCTTTCGACGAAAGAGTAGGTGAGTGTGCCTGGGAAGTGGCCCTGGTCATCCCTTATTCCGCTTTCTTCCTGCATGACATCACTTCGTTGGATGGAAAGACGCTCCGTGCCAATTTTTATAAATGCGGTGACAAGCTCCAGACTCCCCATTTCCTTTCCTGGAATCCGATAGGTCTGGAGAAGCCGAACTTCCATTGCCCGGAGTTCTTCGGTACCCTGCATTTCGAGTAGTAGTAGAACAAAAAATTACTCAATCTGCCCTCACCACTATCACCGCTTTTCTGAAACTCCCTATTCATCGCCCTTTCAAGGGTGAGTGAGAGCAAATAAAAAGGGTGAGGGCAAATTTTACCCTCACCCTTCCGAGCGTACCCGGTTGCTTCCTGCTTCTTTCCCCGTCTTTTATAGGACAAGACAGACCATTGTCTACAGAAACAGTATAATAAATACCCTTTATATACTTAATCCGTTAGTTCACAACACTGAACAGTTTGTTCCAGCATTAGAGAACACTTTGTTTCAGTATAGAAAAACACTTTGTTTTCATATAATGGAACGAACTGTTTTGTTAAGGGAAACAAAGTGTTTTCTATAAGGAAACAAAATGTTTAGTTAAAGGAAACAGTTTGTTTTACTTAGCATACTGCCTGGAATGAATGTGCATCAAAAAATAGTAAAAGATAATGCAGGAACTATTGTAGAGGAATATAGAAAAGGGCACGAACTACGCAGACTTACAGAAAAGAATTTATTCATCCGTATTGTCTGCGTGATTCGTGCCCGAAGAAGGGTGTTTACTTCACGATTCCTTTGGAATTCTTGATGAAATTGATGATATTGTGTATCTCGTCACTCATCGGTACTTGGTCTTCAATCTTCTGCAAGGCATCCTGCACGCTGAAGTTTCCCTGGTATACCAGACGGTAGGCATTTACGATATGGCGCAATACACGTTCGGTCACCTGGTGTTTGTGTTGAAGCACAGCAGCGTTGATACCGTGGTATTCTGCCGGATTACCGTTCATGATGATATAGGGCGGCACATCCTTTGATATGCGGCAGCCAGCTTGAATCAGTACCCAACTTCCAATGTGGCAGTATTGGTGCAGAATGACGTTGCTGCTCAGAATGGTGCAGTCGTCTATCTGACATTCTCCGGCTACGGTAGTCTTGATACCCAGTACACAATGGTTGCCTATCTGCACGTCGTGGCAGGGGTGTGCACCATCCATCAGGTAGTTCTCATTACCGATGCGGGTGGCGCTTCCTGCATGGGTAGCACGGCTGACAACCACGTTCTCGCGGATGTCGTTATTATCACCGATAATCAGCATGCTGTTCTCTCCCGTATAATGGAAGTCTTGCGGTTCGGCACCCAGAACGGCATTGTGACGCACCTTGTTCCCTTTTCCCATGCGGGTACCGTGCAGAATTTTTGCCCCCGACATAATAATACAGTCATCACCGATTTCCACGTTCCCTTCGATAAATGCAAAGGGCTGGATGGTTACATTCTTGCCGATTTTTGCGGCAGAATCTACATAAGCTAACGGACTTATCATAGTAATTAGCGATTAATGATTAATGATTAATGATTAATGATTAGTGATAAATGGTTAGTGATTAGGATTTACTATTTCATTAATCGCTAATCACTAATCACTTATCGCTCATTTTATTCTCTTCCTCCTCCAAGCGCTTGATACAGACTGATGACTGCCTGCATGCTGCTGAAGGTGTCGGATACTTCTGCAAGCTGTGCGCTGAGGTAAGACTGCTCGGCAGACAAGACTTCCAGATAGGTCGACGTGCCTAAGTTAAACAATTCTTTTGTATCTGAGGCAGCTTGGCGGGCAGAATTTACTTGAATAGTGCGTGAAACGGCTTTGTCCTTCTCCATTTGATACAGGTGCAGGGCGTTGCTCACTTCATTTCCGGCATTCAGCAGGGCGGTTTGGAACTGAATCTTAGCCTGCTCCTCTTGTGCCTTGGCTTGTTTCAGACGGGCAATGTTGGCACCGCGATAGAACAAGGGTTGCGTCAGCGAACCGATGGCGGAAGCCAGCAGTTTACCCGGGTTGACGATACCTGCACCGGAGTTATTGGTCCAGCCTCCCGAACCGCTCAATGTAATCTGCGGGTAGAAAGCGGCACGGGCGCTGTTGGTATTATAGTAGCTGGCAGCCAGTGACATCTCGGCAGCTTTCACGTCCGGACGGTTGGATAGCAACTGCAAGGGGATACCTACTGAAAATTCCGTAGGCAGCTGTTGCTCTTCCAGTACACCGCGTGCGATGCTCTGTGCCGGTTGGTGCAACATCAGGCAGAGGGCGTTTTCGGTTTCGCGTATGCTCTGGCGTATGTCGGGCAGTGATGCCATGACTTGAGCGTAGGCAGTGCGGCTCTGCTCTACGGCAGCAGAAGTGGTTCCGTAGATGCCTGCATCTTTCATGGCTTGCACGGTCTCCAGGTTCTTTTTCAGAATCTCGACGGTGCCTTCGGTGATTTGCAGTTGGCGGTCCAGCATCAGCAGGGTGTAGTACATGTTGGCTACGCCGGCGATGACTTGCGTCTGAACGGCTTGTTCGTAGAATTGCGTCTGCTTCAAGCTAACCTTTGCTTGTCGCTTCGGGTTCAGCAGTTGACCGAAGAGGTCGACTTGCCAGCTTGCGGTGACGGGCAGGGAGTAGATTTGTGTAGCCTTTCCCTTGTCCCAGCTGCTGACGGTTCCTTGCGGAGACAAGGCAAGCATCGGAGCATAGGCAAGGCGGGCAGACATCAGTGCGGCTTGTGCTTGTTTCACGTTCAAGGCGGCACTGCGCAGGTCACCGTTGTTGGTGAGTGCTTGCTCGATAAGTGTCTGCAGCTGTGGGTCTGTGAACACTTCTCTCCAAGGCAGATTACCGAAGTTGGCCGTATCTGCGGCTAATGTATCGTTCACGGACGCCGTGTCGCGATACAGTCCGGCAGTTGTCATGTCTTCGGGTCTGTCGTATGATTTGTAGATGTGGCAACTGCTCAATAAAGCAGTTGCGCACATCAGGCATATTATTTTCTTCATAATCGCTAATCGTTAATCACTATTTTGTATATTGTTCAATCTCCGGTTCTGCATCCGAGTTGTCCACATCTTCCCATTCCATCGGCTTGAATTTCTCCTGCAGGTACTGGAATGCCACGAACAGTGCGGGCACTATGAAGATTTGCAGAATCATACCGATTAACATACCGCCGATGGCAGACGTACCCAGCGTACGGTTACCGTTGGCACCCGCACCGGAAGCAAACATCAGCGGGAGCAGACCGACAATCATTGCCAACGACGTCATCAAGATAGGACGCAGACGGGCTGCGGCACCCAATACGGCTGCCCAGGTGATACTCATACCCATTCTGCGGCGTTCGAGGGCAAACTCTACAATCAAGATGGCATTCTTGGCCAACAGACCCATCAACATGATGAGGGCAATCTGCATATAGATGTCATTGGACATCGTACCCAGAATCATTTTCAGTGCCGGGATGCTGCCCAATGCGCCTATACCGCCTACAAAGAGGAAGCTACCCAGCAGACCGAACGGCACGGACAGCAATACGGATAAAGGCAGGATGTAGCTTTCGTACTGGGCACTCAGCAACAGATAAACGAATACGAAGCACAATATGAAGATGAGTCCCGTAGTGCTGCCACTCGTTTCGGCCTCTTCACGCGCCATACCTCCCAACTCATAACCGAAACCGGCAGGCAGGTTTTCCTGCGCCACTTCGGCAATGGCTTGCAGAGCCTGACCGGAAGTGTAGCCTGATGCGGGAGCCACCATCACCTTCATGGAGGTGTAGAGGTTGAAACGGCTGATGACGTCAGGACCATATACTTTCTTGATGGAGATGAACTGCGTGATAGGTGCCATCTCGTTGCCGTTGCGCACCTTGATGCTTTGCAGTGTTTCCATATTCTTGGTAGCATCAGGTTCGGCTTGTACTATTACGCGGTACATCTTACCGAAGCTGTTGAAGTTGGAAGCATACAAACCACCGTAATATCCCTGCAAGGTAGTCAAGATGTCATTGGGGCTGATGCCTGCTTTCTTACAAGCGGCAGCGTCAATGTCCAGCTGGTATTGCGGGAAGTGAGGGTTGAAGGATGTCTTGGCAGAGTTGATTTCAGGGCGTGCTTCCAGGGCTGCGTTATAGTTGTTCACCACGTCGAAGAAGTGGTTCAAATCACCACCCGTCTTGTCCTGCATGTTCAACTCGATGTCGCTTGAAGCCGAGTAACCCGGAATCATAGGCGGCGCGAAGAACAATACCTGCGCTTCCTTGATAATCTTTTGGGCGCGCATGTACAAAGTGGCGTACACAATCGTGGAGTTCTGCATCGTGGAACGTTCTTCCCAGTTCTTCAGCTTGATGATGAGTGAACCGTAGGAGGGGCCTTGACCGCCCAAGAAGCTATAACCTGAGATAACGGTACGTGACTGTACGGCAGGGTCTGCAGCAACCAAGCTGTCCACACGGTTCAAAATCTCTTGTGCGCGTTCTTGTGAAGTGCCCGGAGGCAGTGTCACAGCGCCCATGATGGTACCGGTGTCTTCGTTGGGCACCATACCGGTCGGGGTTATCTGCATGAATACGCCCAACAGTACAATAGAGCCGATAACCAGTCCTGCCGATATCCAGCGTTTCTGGATGAAGAACAACACTTGTTTCTTATACTTGCCCAAGATACCGTTGTATGAGTCCTTGAAGGATTGTTTGAACTTGTCGGTAGTCATACCTGCCAACGCCAGCACACTGATGATAATCATCAAGCTACACAGAATGGGGTGTTCGCTGAAGCTGAACAGACCGAAAATCATGCCCAGGATAGCTACCGTCACGAAGAGCAGTGTAATGCCGGGACGCATCAACCGGCCTATAGAGTCGGCATAACGTGCAATCATAATCTTGCGGGCTTCCTTGGCGGCAACGCCTACACGCTCTTTCAGACTTTCGTGTCCGCCGTTGTGAGGTTTCAGGAAGATGGCACACAGCGCAGGACTCAGGGTCAGGGCGTTCAGAGCCGAGAAACCGATGGCAATCGCCATGGTCAAACCGAACTGACGGTAGAAAGTACCTGCCGTACCTCCCATGAAGCTCACGGGAACGAATACGGACATCATCACCAACGTAATGGAGACGATGGCACCACCCAGTTCACTCATGGCGTCGATGGAAGCTGTACGGGCCGATTTGTAGCCCTGGTCCAGCTTGGCATGGACGCCCTCGACGACGACGATGGCATCATCGACCACAATCGCAATGGCAAGCACCATGGCCGAAAGGGTCAGCAAGTTGATACTGAAGCCAATCAGTTTCAATACGAAGAAGGTGGCAATCAACGCCACGGGAATGGCGATGGCGGGAATCAACGTGGAGCGCATATCCTGCAGGAAGATATACACTACGATGAACACCAGGATAAAGGCCTCGATCAATGTCTTGATTACCTCATGTATGGAAGCGAAGAGGAAGTCGTTGGCACTCTGTGCAATGTTTATCTTTAAGCCGGCGGGCAGTTTGCTGGAATAGTCGTCCAGTAGGGCCTCGATATCCGAGATGGTCTGCGTGGCATTACTGCCTGCCATCTGGAAAATGATACAACTCACGGCTTTATGTCCGTTTACCATATTGTTGAATCCGTATGACAGACGGCCCAGTTCCACATTTGCTACATCCTTCAGACGGAGTATTTCACCGTTCTCCAAGGCCTTGATGACAATGTTCTCGAACTCCGTAGTCTGTTGCAGACGTCCTTTGTAACGCAGAGTATACTGGTAGGTTTGGTTACCGCGCTCACCCAACTGGCCGGGAGCCGCTTCGATGTTCTGTTCGCTCAAGGCGGCAACCACATCGTTGGGGATAAGTTTGTATTGGGCCATTACATCAGGTTTCAGCCAGATACGCATGGAGTAGTCTTGTCCCAATACCATGGCATCGCCCACACCGTTGACACGTTTCACCTCAGGGATAAGGTTGATGTTGGCGTAGTTTTCCAGGAACTCGATGTTGTACTGGTCTTTTTCATCATAGATGGAGAATACCATCAACATGGAAGTCTGGCGTTTACGGGTGGTTACACCGATTTTGGTAACTTCGGCAGGCAGCAAGCCTTGCGCCATGGAAACGCGGTTCTGTACGTTCACCGCTGCCATATCGGGGTCGGTACCTTGCTTGAAGTAGATGGAGATGTCGCCCGAACCGCTGTTGGTGGCGCTCGAACTCATATACATCATATTTTCCACACCGTTAATCTGGTCCTCCAGCGGAGCGATAACGGAGTTAAGCACCGTTTGGGCATTGGCACCTTGGTAAGTCGCACTTACCGATACGGTGGGAGGTGCAATGTCCGGGTATTGGGTGATAGGCAAGGTAGCCAGACCAATAACTCCTAAGATTACTATCAGGATGGAAATTACCGTTGATAGTACCGGACGGTTAATAAATCTATCTAATTTCATTTCATGAACAATTAAGGAATTAAAAATTGAAGAATTTTTTTATTTTTCATTCTTTCATTGAAACGCAGTCTGAATATTGCCTTCTTTCTGGTCTTTTAGGGCCTTCTGGTATTCGGCTTCCTTTTCAGCAGGCGTGATGGGCGTGATGGACTGTCCGTCCTTCAGGTTCTGTACCCCTTCGATAACGATTTTTTCGCCTGCTTTCAAACCTTCCGTCACGTAATAATACTTGCCGTCGTCTAAGCTGAACACTTTAACTTCGGTATTTTTCAGCGTGTTGTCCGGTTGCAGTACGAATACGAACTGCTTGTCCTGGATTTCGGTAGTGGCAGACTGTGGAATCATGATGACATCATGCAGCGGGTTGGGGAATACCACATTGCCGGTGCTTCCACTACGCAGCACGTTGTGCTTGTTGGGGAAGAGGGCACGCATGGTTACCGAACCGGTAGTCTGGTCAATGACTCCGCTGATTGTCTCCACGCGGCCACTGTCGGCATACATGGTTCCGTCGATGAGCTGCAACTGTACATTCGGCATCTTTTCCAGAATTTCCTTGGTGCTACCGCCTTCACGAATCTGTGACAAGAGTTGGCGTTCGGTCATGGAGAAGTAGGCGTACATTTCGGAGATGTCGGCAACGGTAGTCAGCGGGCTGGCTACGGAAGGACTAACCAAGCTACCTACGCGGTAGGGAATGCTACCTACTACACCGTCACTGGGGCTGGTTACACTGGTGTATGACAAATTGTTCTTGGCATTGACCAATTGGGCATTGGCTTGTGCTAGTTGTGCCTTTGTCTGTGCCAGCTGGTTTTCGGCCATTTGCAAATCGTAGTCACTGATGATGTTTTTCTTGTTCAGTTCACGTTTGTTGTTTACAGTCAGTTCTTGTGTGTTTACGGCAGCTTTGGCTGTTTCAACAGCAGCTTTGGCCGAATTTACGGCTGCCTGATACTGTACGGGGTCGATGCTGAACAACACTTGTCCTTTGCGCACTGTTGCGCCTTCGTCCACGTGCAATTTTGTGATGAACCCACTCACCATCGGGCGGATTTCTACATCTTGTTTACCCTTGATAGTAGCAGGGTAGCTGTTTGTCAAGTTGGCAGTGGTGGTCTTTGCCTCAATCACTGCAAATTCGGGAGCTTTACCCGTTCCTTTGTCGCCTTGTCCGCAACTGCTGAGCAGTGCCAGGCAACATGCCAATAATACTAATCTACTCTTCATACACTTTTTTGTTCTCTGTATAATTTTATATTCTTCTTTTTTTCGATTCTTGAAAGGCGTTTTTGTGTGTAATTCATGATTTAGAAATAAGGCAGGAAAAAGAAAACTGAATACTCCTATTCAGTTTTCGTCTGCAAAAATATTCTTTTCTTAGTATATAAGGTGTGAAACACTTCCTTTTTTAACTATGTTTCATACATAGATGAGAACGAAAGGACATTTTTTGATTAAAATACTGTAAAGCATACCGCTAATTGGCAGATAACCTTTATTTTTGCAGCATGTTAGAACGTAAACGCCATACTAAAATGAAGCCGCTTTTCCGCAGGTTGTTGGGGGGTGTTGCCATAGCTGCCGCACTGTATTCTTGTGCCAGTGTGGGCCGTATTGAAGGAGGACCTTATGATGAGACTCCTCCGCGTTTTATTTCCGGTACTCCCACGCCCGGCGCACTCCATCACAATAAAAATAAACTTTCCATTGAGTTCGACGAATTTATCAAGCTTGACAAGCCGAATGAGAAGATTGTAATATCCCCTCCGCAGGTGCAGCAGCCCGAAATTAAGTCTAATGGGAAGAAGGTGGTCATCACCCTGCAGGATACATTGAAACCCAATACCACTTATACATTCGATTTTGGTGATGCCATCCAGGATAATAATGAGGGGAATCCCTTGGAGAATTTCTTCTATTCTTTCTCTACGGGCGACCGTCTCGACTCTATGGCTGTGGCCGGTACAGTACTGAATGCGGCCAATCTTGAACCGGTGAAAGGAATGCTGGTCGGTCTGCATGCCAATCTGGCCGACTCCGCTTTTACCAAACTTCCTTTTGAGCGGGTGGGGCGTACGGACAGTCGCGGACGCTTCTCTATCCGTGGAGTGGCTCCCGGCAAGTATCGCATTTATGCCTTGCAGGATGCCGACCAGAATTTTGCCTATTCCCAGCCGACGGAAGTGATAGCTTTTAATGACTCTATCATCATTCCTTCCATGGAAGAGCGCATGCGCCAGGATACGACCTGGATAGACTCGCTGACAGTAGATACGATTGTAGAACGTCAATATACCCACTACCTGCCGGATGATGTTCTGCTGCGTGCTTTCAAGGAGCTTTCCTTCTCGCAACGTTTTTTGAAGGCCGAACGGTTGACTCCGGAGAAGTTTTCGCTCTATTTCACTGCTCCGGCAGACACGTTGCCTTTATTGAAAGGATTGAACTTTAATGAGGAAGATGCGTTTGTTATAGAACAGCCTACCGGCCGGAACGATACGATTCATTATTGGATAAAGGATTCTCTGCTCTATAAGCAGGATTCCCTGAAAATGAGTATCACCTATTTGTATACGGATAGCCTGAAACGATTGGTACCCCGTACCGATACTTTGAATGTGCTGGCGAAGTTGACATACGACAAGCAGCAGAAGCAGAAGCAGGAAGCGAAGGAAAAGGAACAGAAAGAGCGTGAGAAGAAAAAGAAGAAGTTGAAGGAAGGTGAGGTGGAAGAGCCCGAGCCGACGGAATTCCTGGCTGTAGATGTGTATGCCCCTTCTGCAATCGATGTATATGATTATCTTACTCTGTCGTTTACGGAGCCGGTGGCAAGCATAGATACCACCGCTTTCCATCTGAAACTGAAAGTGGACTCGTTGTGGCAGGATATCCCGTTCGACTTTATGCGCGACTCTTTGGACTTGAAGCGTTATAATCTGTTTGCCGAATGGGCACCCGGCGAAAGCTATACATTTGAAGTGGATTCTGCTGCCATACGCGGGTTGTACGGGTTGTTCTCCGACAAGATAAAGAAGGACTTCAAGGCCAAGAAGCTGGAAGAGTACGGGCAGATATTCTTTAATGTGCATGGAGCGGACTCTCTGGCTTTTGTGGAACTACTGGACGGTCAGGACAAAGTGCTGCGCACGGTGCCGGTGGTGGATGGGAAAGCCGATTTCTATTTCCTCAATCCGGGCAAATATGGAGCGCGGCTGATAAATGATACGAATGGGAATGGCGTCTGGGATACGGGAAACTACGCCGAGAAGCGCCAGCCTGAAATGGTTTACTATTATCCGATGGTTCTGGAGCTTAAAGCGAACTTTGATTTGACCCAGGAATGGGATATTAAGGCCAAGTCCCTGGATAGGCAGAAGCCGGACGAACTAAAAAAACAAAAACCAGATGAAGACAAGAAAAAGCAAAACAGGAACAAAAATAACCGCAGTGGCAATAGCAGCCGCAACAGTGGTAGAGGCCATAGCTATTAGGCGGAAGCAATTGTTCATTCTATTAATGGTGGGAGCGGTCTGTTTGGGAACCTCCCAGTCTGTTCAGGCCCAATGTACTGCAAAGAATGAAGCTTTCCAGTCGGGCGAGCATGTCATGTACGATTTATATTTCAATTGGAAGTTCATTTGGAAGAAGGTGGGTCTGGCAAGCCTCACTACCAATGCCACGACTTACCATTCCGAGCCTGCATTTCGCTTTAACTTGCTTTGTGTAGGCAGTAAAAAGACCGATTTTTTCTTCAAGATGCGTGATACGTTGACTTGTTATGTCAGCGATAGGTTGGAGCCGCTCTACTTCCGTAAAGCGGCAGAGGAGGGAAGCCGCCATACGGTGGACGAGGCTTGGTTCTCCTACTCGGACGGACTGGCGAATGTAAAGCAGAGACGCACCTGGCACAATCCCGTGCGTGAGGCTCAGGAGATGGAATACAGTGATAGTCGCTGTATCTTCGATATGTTGAGCATTTTGGCGCAGGCGCGCTCTTATGACCCTAAAGACTACAAGGTAGGGCAGAAGATACTCTTTCCCATGGCCACAGGACGCAGGGTGGAAGAGCAGACGTTGATTTACCGCGGCAAGGAGGAGGTCAAGGCGAATAACGACACCGTTTACCGCTGCTTGGTATTCTCTTTCGTAGAGTACAAGAAAGGTAAGGAGAAGGAGGTCATCACCTTCTTCGTATCCGATGATAAGAACCACCTTCCCATTCGCTTGGACATGTATTTGAATTTCGGTTCGGCCAAGGCATTCTTCAAGAGTGTCCGGGGCAACCGCTATCCGATGACGTCTGTGGTAAGGAAAAAGTGATGTTATCCCCTTTTCTAAATACACTGGATTCGAAAGTGGCAATCAGTTTTCCCTCCTGGTTGGTGACGTCGATCTGGTAATATCCGGTGGTGCGGCCGATGTAGCGTTCGCGTGCTTCGGCATACAGTACATCGCCCGGTCCGCTGCTGCGCAGGAAGGTGATATTGGACGAAAGAGAGAAGGCCAATGTTCCGTGGGAGTTGGCTGCTGCTGCCAGTGCCAGGTCGGCAAGGGTGAAGATGGCCCCTCCTTGCGTACGGCCTCCTGCATTGAGATGCTCTGCCGTGATAACCAGGCGTGCCTTGCTGTATCCTTCCTTTATTTCTATCAGTTCTACACCTGCATTCGTGGCGAAGCGGTCGTTCTTAAAAAACTCTTGTGCGGTCATGGGGAGTAATGATTAATGTTTAGTGATTAATGATTAATGGGTGGAAAATATGTGCTTCCGGACGCAAAAGTAACGATTTTAGCCATTAATTGAATTATTTAGGCGGGTCAAATCTGTACACTTGCTCTACTTTTGCAGCAGGAAAAATCATAAACTCTTAATAAATAAATCCCTTATTATGAAAACAGTCCTCACTACATTGGGAATCTCCCTCCTTGTATTGGCAGGTTGCGCAGGGCAAAAGCAGGCTGAAAGCAACTTTATCCAAGAAAACATTGATAATGCTGTGGCTCAGGAGACAATTCAGACAGACATTATCGAAAAATCCGGTAAAATCCTTAATCCCCGTACCATTGATAAGGATGGGAACATTGTCTATGTACCTATCGACGATTGGTGTTCCGGCTTCTTCCCCGGTAATATCTGGCATATGTACGAGTTGACCGGTGACCAGAAGTGGCTGCCGCTGGCAGAGAAGTATACCGAGGATTTGGATTCGGTACAATACCTTACCTGGCACCATGATGTGGGCTTTATGATTGGCAGCAGCTACCTGAACGGATACCGTTTTGCGGGTAAGGAGGAGTACAAGCCGGTCATCATACAGACAGCCAAATCATTGTCTACCCGTTTCCGCCCTGCAGCAGGCGTACTTCAGTCATGGGATGCAGACAAGGGGTGGCAGGCTGAACGTGGCTGGAAATGTCCCGTTATCATTGATAATATGATGAACCTCGAACTGCTGTTCGAAGCTTCCAGGCTGTCCGGCGACTCCACTTTCTATAACATAGCCCGGAAGCATGCCGATACGACTATGGCTAACCATTTCCGTGAGGACAACAGCTGCTATCATGTGGTGGATTATGACCCCGAAACCGGTGAAGTCCGTAAGAGACAGACTGCACAAGGCTATGCCGACGAGTCTGCTTGGGCACGTGGACAAGCGTGGGCCTTGTACGGCTATACCATGTGCTATCGCTATACACACGATGCCAAATACCTGGAGCAGGCTGAAAAGGTCTACAACTTTATCTTCAACAACAAGAATCTTCCGGAAGACTTGGTTCCCTACTGGGATTTCGATGCTCCCAATATCCCGAATGAACCTCGCGATGCTTCGGCAGCTGCCTGCACGGCGTCCGCCCTTTACGAGCTGAGTACTTATCTGCCGGATAAGGGATACAAGGAAACCGCCGACCGGATTATGGAAAGCCTCGCTTCTCCTTCCTACCGTGCCAAGGTGGGTACCAACGGCAACTTCATCCTGATGCACTCTGTGGGCAGTATTCCTCACGGTGCGGAGATTGATGTACCGCTGAATTATGCCGACTATTACTTCCTGGAAGGATTGATGCGTAAAAGAGACTTGGAAAAATGAAAACTCAATTAAATATTTTGTTAGGTGGTTTAGGTTTGTTCGCCTTGCAGGGCTGTAAAGCCCCGCAGGCGGAACAATCCGTCCAGCCGAATGTCATTTACGTTTTTCCCGACCAATACCGTAACCAGGCGATGGAGTTCTGGGGCCAGGAAGGTTTTCGCGAGAAAGTGAACTTTCGGAATGACCCGGTGCATACCCCACGCTTGAATGATTTTGCCCGGGAGTCGGTGGTATTGACATCTGCCATGAGCAACTGCCCGTTGAGCAGTCCCCACCGTGGTTCTCTGTTGACGGGAATGTATCCTAATAAGAGTGGTATTCCATTGAATTGCAATTCGAGCCGTCCCATCAGCTCCCTGCGTGAGGATGCTGTGTGTGTGAGTGATGTTTTCTGCAATGCCGGATATGACTGTGCCTACTTTGGCAAACTGCATGCCGACTTTCCTACCCCCAACGACCCCGAACGTCCCGGACAGTATGTGGAAGACCGTGTACCTGCATGGGATGCCTATACGCCGAAAGAACGTCGTCATGGGTTCAATTACTGGTATTCTTACGGTACCTTTGACGAACACAAGAATCCGCATTACTGGGATACGGAAGGCCGTCGCCACGACCCGCGCGAGTGGTCACCGTTACACGAATCGGGCAAGGTGGTGTCTTATCTGAAGAACGAGGGGAATGTACGCGACCCGAAGAAACCTTTCTTCATTATGGTAGGCATGAATCCTCCCCATAGTCCGTACCGTTCTTTGGACGACTGTATGGAGGAAGATTTCAATCTCTATAAAAACCAGCCTCTGGACAGCTTGCTCGTCCGTCCGAATGCCGACTCCAAGATGCTCAAGGCAGAGAGTGCACGCTACTACTTTGCTTCTGTGACGGGTGTCGACCGTGCTTTCGGTCAGATACTCGATGCCTTGAAGGAACTCGGGCTGGACAAGAATACCATTGTCGTGTTTGCCTCCGACCATGGAGAGACCATGTGTAGCCAGCATACGGAAGACCCGAAGAATTCCCCGTACTCCGAGTCCATGAACGTTCCTTTCCTGGTGCGTTTTCCCGATAAGATTAAGCCTCGCGTGGACGACTTGATGCTTTCCTCGCCGGACATCATGCCTACCTTGTTGGGGCTTGCCGGTCTTGCCGACTCCATTCCGGCCGAGGTGCAGGGGCGCAACTATGCACCGCTTTTCTTCGATGAAAAGGCGGATATTGTACGTCCCACCGGCGCTCTCTACATCCAGAACCTGGACGGTGAGAAGGATGCGGAAGGTATGGTCCGTTCCTACTTCCCTTCGTCGCGCGGCTTTAAATCGGCGCGCTACACGCTGGCGCTCTACATTGACCGCGAAAACCATAAGCTGGTCAAAAGTTTGTTGTTTGACGATGAAAAGGACCCGTATCAGATGAATAACCTTTCTTTGGAAGAAAACCAAGAAGTCGTAAAAGACCTTTGCGCAGAGATGGGCAAAGTGTTGAAAGAAATTGATGATCCTTGGTATAAGGAAGGTATCTTGAAGGATATGATACCTTATTGATTGGAAATGGGTTATAGATAATCCTCCATAAATTGCTTGAACGTTTTTTGCGACCCGCTTCGACTGATAGTGAACTATTTGTCGGAGCGGGTTGTTTGATTCAGAGTGGAATAAATTACCAATACGTATTAAGTAAATGATGGAGATGAAGTATAGACTATGGGCTTGTTTGTTGTTTTTGCCGATGGTCCTTTGGGCGTCCGGGCGTCCGAAAGTGGCTGTCGTACTCAGTGGGGGTGGCGCCAAAGGGACGGCGCATATCGGTGCTCTGAAAGTAATTGAAGAAGCGGGTATCCCTATAGATTATGTGGTGGGCACTAGTATGGGGGCCATTGTGGGCGGTTTGTATTCTATCGGATATACCCCACAGCAATTGGACAGTATGGTGAATGCCCAGAACTGGAAATTCTTGCTCTCGGATGCCCCCAATCCTAAGGATGTGTTGCTGGATGACCGGTTGAAGTCGGAGCGCTATGTACTCTCCATTCCGTTTTCTTTGAAATCTGCCGCTGTTTCGGATGCGGGTATCATAAAAGGGAAGAACCTGGCACGTTTGTTCTCCACATTGACAGAAGGTTACCAGGATTCTGTGGATTTTAGCCGTCTTCCTATTCCGTTTGCCTGCGTGTCGGAAAATCTGGTGAATGGCAGCGAAGTAGTGTTCCATGAGGGAATACTGGCCACTTCCATGCGTTCCAGCATGTCCATTCCCGGTGTGTTTGCTCCGGTAGACCTGGATGGAATGGTGTTGGTGGACGGTGGAATGGTGAATAACTATCCGGTAGATGTGGCGCTTGCCATGGGGGCCGACTACATTATCGGGGTGGATGTGCAGAGTCCGCTGCTTAAGGCTTCCGAGCTGAAATCGGTGAAAGACATCTTCGGGCAAATCATTAATCTGCAAGGAGAGAAGAAATACCGTGAGAATCTGCGTAATACCGACGTGTTGATAAAGGTGGATGTCACCGGCTATTCGGCTGCAAGTTTCACCAAAGAGGCCATCGACACTTTGATGGTGCGGGGAGAGCGTGCTGCCATGGACAGTTGGGACGGACTGCTTGCCCTGAAACGGAAGCTGGGACTTGCAGAAGATTATCAGCCTCGCCGCCCGGGACCTTTCCGCTTGCCCGGCGCGGCTGTTGATAGGGAGATTCCCGTTGATTCCCAAATAGCCGCCCCTGCTGTACGGGAGAACAAGCTGAATGTCGGTTTTCGTTTTGATACGGAAGAACTGGCGGCGTTGCAGGCAAATACGGACTTCTATTTCGGCCGGCAGCGGGAGTCGCTGGCCAGCCTCACCGCCCGTCTGGGCAAGCGTACACTGGCACGACTCGGATATAGTTATCAGTGGGACGGTGGATGGCAGGCAGGACTTGCCTATCAGTTCGACTATAAAGATATGAATATTTATAATGAAGGCAAACGGGCGCTGGATTTGACTTTTACACATCAGCTGGTCCGTATGGGGGCGGCGAAGGACTGGAACAATATCCAGGTCAGTTTGGGCATTGACTTTGATTACTACCACTATCATGATTTGCTGTCGCTCGACCCGTTGGCTTCGGCACTGTTTGAGAATTCGTCCTTATTCAGTTACTTTGCCGGACTTGTGTTCAACAACTTGAATGAGAGGAGCGCCCCTACAAAAGGCATGTCGTGGGCGGTATCCTACCATCTCTATACGGATAACCTCTTCCAGTATAAAGACAACAATCCTATTTCTGTTTTCGATGCCCGTTGGCAGGGATGTTTCTCTCCGTCGAGTAAGCTCACTGTCACTCCTTCGTTTTATGGACGCGTATTGTCCGGAAGCGATAATTATCCTTTTGCCATCATCAATATGGTGGGGGGGACCATACCGGGGCGCTATATGCCACAGCAGATACCGTTTACGGGTATCAACCGTGCGGAACTGTCACAAGCCGCATTGCTGGTTGCAGGGCTGAACCTCAGACAGCGTATCTTGAAAAACCAGTATATATCAGTGATGGGCAGTTATGGGCGAAACTCCGGGAAGTTTCATCAGATTCTTGACTCTTCCGAATCGGTTGATATGGCAGGGGTAGGCATCGGCTATATGTACAAGAGTTTTCTGGGACCAGTGGAGATACAATTGAATTGGTCCAACCAGACGAAGAAAGTAGGGTGGTATGCCGGGTTCGGATTCGTATTCTAACAGGGATGTATCAAAATACACAATCACCATAGGATTATACAGATTTTATTTTTCAGTTAAAAGAACAGAAGAACAAGAGAGAGAAATATGTTCTTTTGTTCTTCTGTCTAAAACTTACCCCAATCTGTATGATTCTGTGGTGAGTTATGATACCTTCGTTATTTATTCAGCTTCCATTCGCTTCCGTCCTTACCGTCCTTAATCTCGAAACCGAGCGCGGTGAGTTCATTGCGGATTTTGTCGGATGTAGCCCAATCTTTGTTGGCTTTTGCCTTTGAACGCTCTTCCAATAGCATGTCCACTACCTTGCCGAAGGCAGCTTCACGCTCTTCGTTGGAGGCGTTGTCTTCTTGTAATCCTAAGATGTCGAAGCAGAAGAGGTGGAAGGTTTCCTTCAATTCTTTCAGGTCTTCGGCTGTGATGGAATCGTTTCCAGCTAGGATATTGTTTACCATCTTGGCGCCGTCGAAGAGGTGGGCGATGACAATCGGTGAGTTCAAGTCATCATTCATGGCTTCGTAACACTTGGCACGCAGGGATTTCACGTCTATGGTGGAGGTTGCAGCAGGGGTAATCTTGTCCAGTCCATGTACAGCATCCATCAGTCTTGCCAATCCCTTTTCGGCGGCTTGCAGAGCTTCGTTGCTGAAGTCTACCGTACTGCGGTAGTGGGCTTGCAGGGTGAAGAAGCGGATGGTCATTGGGCTGTAGGCTTGCTCCAGCATGGGGTGTGTGCCTTTGAAGAGCTCTTCCAATGTGATGAAGTTACCGTAAGACTTACCCATTTTCTGTCCGTTCACGGTCAGCATGTTGTTGTGCATCCAATAATGTACCATATCTTCCCCTTGGGAAGCTACGGATTGTGCAATCTCGCATTCGTGATGCGGGAAGATAAGGTCCATGCCGCCACCATGAATGTCGAAGTGCTCGCCCAAGTATTTCTTTCCCATGGCTGTACATTCGGCGTGCCAGCCGGGGAAGCCGTCGCTCCACGGGGAAGGCCAACGCATGATGTGTTCCGGTTGCGCACATTTCCAGAGGGCAAAGTCTGCGGGGTTGTGCTTCTCGCTCTGTCCGTCCAGTTCGCGGGTGGTGTTGAGAACATCATCCAGGTTGCGTCCGGAGAGCTTGCCGTAGTGATGGTCCTTATTGTATTTTTCTACATCGAAATAAACGGAACCTTCACTTTCGTAGGCATATCCGTTCTTCAATATCTCCTTTACAAGTTCTATCTGTTCGATGATGTGGCCGCTGGCATGTGGCTCGATACTGGGAGACAGCACATTCAATGCATCCATCGCCTTATGATAGCGGTTGATGTAGTACTGTGCCACTTCCATTGGTTCCAGTTGTTCCAGACGGGCTTTTTTCGCAATCTTGTCTTCACCTTCGTCGGCATCGTGCTCCAGATGGCCCACGTCGGTAATGTTGCGGACATAGCGCACCTTGTAGCCGATGTGCGTCAGGTAGCGGAACAGCAGGTCGAAAGTGATGGCAGGGCGTGCATGTCCCAAGTGCGGGTCACCGTACACGGTCGGTCCGCAGACATACATGCCTACATGCGGTGCATGCAGCGGTACGAACAGCTCTTTTTTTCTATTTAAAGTGTTGTAAATGGTCAGTTGATGTTCCATAACAGTTGATTATTAGTTCTTTTAGGAGTACAAAGGTATAATAAATCTGTGAAAATCTATAATGATATTCTGTTTTATAAGAGTAAATGCAACGGATTTCACCTTCGTTTATTACTTTTGTATCCATGAAGTCAGATAAACGTGTATTGCTTGGCATGAGTGGTGGCACGGATAGTTCCGTGGCCGCCATGAGGTTGCAGGAAGCCGGTTATGAGGTGACTGGCGTGACTTTCCGTTTCTATGAGGCAGGAGATGAGACCGGGTATTTGGAAGATGCACGGGCTCTGGCCCTGAAGCTGGGGATGAAACACATTACCTATGATGCACGCGAGCTTTTCCGTTCGCGTATTATCCGCTATTTTGTGGAAGAGTATCTAAGGGGGCGTACTCCCGTTCCTTGCACGGTCTGCAATAATGAGCTGAAGTGGGCGCTGTTGGCTAAAATAGCCGATGAAAAGGGGATTTATTGGATTTCTACCGGACATTATGTGCGTAAAGTCTTGTCCGGAGGAAAGTATTATATAGCTCCTGCCGCAGATAAGGACAAAGACCAGACTTTCTTTCTGTGGGGATTGAAGCAGGACATCCTGCAGCGTATGTTGCTTCCGATGGGAGATATTACGAAAAATGAGGCGCGCTCGTATGCGGCGGAGCGTGGTTTCGGGCAGGTGGCTGCGAAGAAAGACAGTATAGGGGTGTGCTTTTGTCCTTTGGATTACCGTTCCTTTTTAAAGTGTGAAGTCCCCGAAACACTATTACCCGGTAAAGGTAGATTCGTCGATGAAAAGGGGAATTTCTTAGGATGGCATGAGGGCTATCCGTTTTATACCGTAGGGCAACGTAGGGGCTTGGGTATCCATCTGAACAAGGCTGTTTTTGTGAAAGAGACAAGAGTGGAAAGCAATGAAGTCGTTTTAGCTCCGCTCTCTTCCCTCTACAGGCAGGAAATGTGGCTGGGAGACTGGAACCTGGTGGAGAATAGTCGTGTGCTGGGTGCAAACGAGGTTATTGTGAAGATACGCTACCGTAAGCAGGCAAACCGGTGCAGGGTGACTCTTACGGTGGAAGGTCTGTTACGTGTCCGTCTGATAGAGCCGCTGGAATCCATTGCACCCGGGCAGGCAGCGGCTTTCTATGATAAGGACGGATACTTGTTGGGCGGTGGAATTATTCTCTGAACCTTACATTCGTTTTATAGCTTCTCGAACAAAAGATAGTAAATGTTGTTAATTTTATGAGACGTCTTTTTATGAGAAACTTTTAAAACGAACTGTAATATGAAAAGGATATATATTGTAATGTTGTTTGCTGCTTTAGCAACCATAACTTATGCTCAGACGGATGATAAAGGTTATCAGGAGGGAGCTTGGGTATTGAAAGGAGTGACTGGTCTTAATATGTCACAGACTGCCATGGCCAACTGGTCGGCAGGAGGTGAGAATTCCATTGCTGGAAATGCCTACTTGAATGCATCACTGACACACAAGAAAGGAAACTGGCTCTGGGTCACCAACATGGTGCTGGACTATGGCTTGTCGAAAACCAAATCTCAGGGGATGAGGAAAAGTAGTGATAAAATAGGGCTTTCCACTCAGTTGGGATATTCTACAGACAACGTCTGGTTCTATACACTGATGGGTGATTTGAATACCCAGTTTGCCAAAGGATATGACTATCCCGACAAAGAGCACCAGATTTCCAATTTCTTTGCTCCTGCCTATTCGAATATCGCCCTGGGTATGGAATGGAGGCCTAAGAGTAACTATTCTCTACTGCTTTCACCCGTTTCCACCAAGATGACTTTCGTGACTGATGACTATCTTTCCGATTTGGGTGCTTTTGGTGTAGACCCGGGTGACCACTTCAAGATAGAGGGTGGCGCTTTTGTGAAAGCCCGTGCTGAATTGCCCGTGATGGAGAATGTGAATCTGATTACTACGGCTGATTTCTTTACTCCTTACAGCAAAGATTTTGGAAACATAGATGTGAATTGGGATGTACTTATCAGCATGAAAATCAATAAAGTATTGTCGGCTACCATCAATACAACTCTGAAGTATGACAATGATGTGAAAACGTTTGATGACAATGGAGTGAAGAAGGGCGCCAAGGTGCAGTTTAAGGAAGTGCTGGGAATTGGGCTGGCATATAATTTCTAATCCTTGAGGCTGATTGTTGAAATGAAAAAGTAAAGTCAAAACGTACTGACTGATTTGTAAAACGCGGATTACGCAGATTACATGGATTTATTAATTTATCCGCGTAATTTGCGTAATCCGCGCTTGATTTTTATGATATAGTAATTTACCGGTTTAGTTCCAGCATTTCCTCTATATACTCCCTCGTGTTGCTGAGCCGGGGCACCTTATGCTGTCCGCCGAGTTTCCCCTTGCTATCCAGCCAGTCATGGAAGAGGTTGGGACGGGCGACGATGATTTCCAGCGGTTGCAGCGCCAGGTTATTCTGCCTTTTAGCTTCATAGTCGGAGTTCACCTCTTTCAGGGTGTCGTCCAATACTTTGGCGAACTTCTCCAGGCTGTCCGGCATTTGTGCAAACTCTATCAGCCACTGGTGGCGGCATTTGGCATGCTTGTCCATAAACACGGGAGCAGCAGAGTAATCTACTACTTGTGCACCGGTCTCGGCACATGCCCTGGCAAGTCCTCTTTCCGCGTTATCCACAATCAGTTCTTCGCCGAACGCGTTGATAAAGTGCTTGGTACGTCCGGTGATGACGAACTTATAGGGGTTCTTCGATGTGAACTTCACCGTATCTCCAATCATATATCGCCACAAACCGGCAGAAGTGGAGATTACCATGGCGTAGTTTTTGTTCAGCTCCACCTCCTCGAGGCAGAAGGTACGCGGATTCTCCTTGCCTACATCTTCAAGCGGGATGAACTCGTAGAAGATACCGTAGTCAATCATCAGCAACATGGCAGGGTCGGCAGGGTCGTTCTGCGTGCCGAAGTAGCCTTCGGAGGCGTTATAAGTCTCTACATAATGCATCTTGCTGCTGCGGATCACGTCTTTGTATTGCTCTCGGTAGGGAGTGAAGGCAACGCCGCCGTGGAAGAACACCTCCAGGTTGGGCCATATCTCCTCAAGGCTCTGCTTTCCCGTCTTTTCCAATATATGTTTGATGAGTACAAGCATCCAGGACGGTACGCCGGAAAGGTTGCTGACATTTGCATGGATGGTTTCGCGGGCGATGGCCTCCATTTTGGGCTCGAAGTGCTCCATCAGGGCCGTCTGCTTGCTGGGTACGCGGACAAAGTTTACCAGTGGGTTGATATTTTCTATGAGGATGGCGGAGAGATCGCCTACAAGACTGTGGTTGGTGTTCAGGTTGGGAGCGTGGCTGCCTCCAAGGATAAGCCCTTTACCGGAAAAGAAACGACTTTCGGGATTCTGTCCCAGATAGATGGCAACGGCATCCCGGCCTCCCTTGTAATGCGTGTCGTGCAAGGACTCCCGGCTGACGGGCAGGAACTTACTCTTGTCGTTGGTGGTACCCGATGATTTGGCAAACCAACGTATTTCCGAAGGCCAAAGCAGATTTTGCTCACCGGCACGCAGGCGGGTTACATAAGGCTTTACTTCTTCGTAAGTTTGTATGGGAAGGCACTTCTTGAAATCTTCATAAGTACGGATAGAGGCATAGTCATGCTTCTTTCCCCATTCCGTGTTTGCCGCTGTCCGGACGAGGCGCTGCAGTACAAGCTGTTGCAATTCACCGGCATGGCTGGTGTATTGTTCGATTTCTTTCAGACGGGGAGCAAAATATACCTTATTCAGAAACTTTGTAATATTCATCGTTCTTTGTGAAATCTTATTTTAAACCGCAAAAATAATCTTATTTATCGGCATCTCTATCTTTTTTCTCTTTTTTTTCTATCTTTACGGACCTATAGAACAATAATTCAAACAAAAATATCATGAGAATAGGTATTTTGACTTCAGGAGGCGACTGTCCCGGCATCAACGCTACCATTCGCGGTGTATGCAAAACAGCTATCAACCATTATGGAATGGAGGTAATTGGCATTCACAGCGGTTTTCAGGGGCTGCTGACCAAGGATGTGGAGTCGTTTACCGAAAAATCCTTATCCGGTTTGCTGAACTTGGGAGGTACGATGCTCGGTACTTCGCGCGAGAAGCCCTTTAAGAAGAACGGCGTGATGTCCGGCGTGGACAAACCGGCACTGATAGCGCGGAATATCGAAGAGATGGGGCTTGATTGTGTAGTCTGTATCGGCGGGAACGGTACGCAGAAGACAGCCGCCAAACTCTCTGCTATGGGGCTGAACATTGTGTCTGTACCTAAAACCATAGACAACGATATTTGGGGAACTGATTTCTCCTTCGGATTCGATTCTGCCGTCAGCATTGCTACGGATGCCATCGACCGGTTGCACAGCACGGCCAGCTCGCACAAACGGGTGATGGTGATTGAGGTGATGGGGCACAAGGCAGGTTGGATAGCCTTATACTCCGGTATGGCAGGCGGTGGTGACGTGATTCTGATTCCGGAGATTCCCTATAATATCCACCGTATCGGAGAAACGATTCTGAATCGGCTGAAGAAAGGAAAGCCTTACTCCATCGTGGTGGTAGCCGAAGGTATACAGACGGACGGGCGGAAGCGTGCCGCCGAGTATATCGCTCAGGAGATAGAGTATGAGACGGGTATCGAGACCCGTGAGACTGTGTTGGGTTATATTCAGCGAGGCGGCTCACCCACACCTTTTGACCGTAACCTTTCCACACGTATGGGCGGACATGCCACGGAACTGATTGCCAACGGGCAGTTCGGGCGGATGATTACCTTAAAGGGAAATGAAATAGCTTCTGCACCGCTGGAGGAGATTGCGGGCAAGTTGAAGCTGGTGACGGAAGACAATGACTTAGTTGTCCAGGGGCGCAGGATGGGAATCTGTTTCGGCTAATTTTTCTTGTGAGGATTCTTCAACAGCTTCTGCCATGGGATTTTCTTCTGTGGCGGTTTCTGTTGCATGGCTCCGCTCCTTGGCTGCCTGGACTTCCTCCTTGAAAGCGGCATCCTTAATTTTTTTCAATGCCATCTGTGCCGCATTTTGTTGCGACTCCTTCTTGGAATAACCGGTGCCGGTACCTGCCGATATCCCTTCGATGCGGACTTCGGTGTGGAACATCGGATTGTATTCTTCGTCGAGAAACTGCTCGATAAGCTCGAATGACACCTCCATTTTGTTCTTCTGGCTCCATTCGATGAGTTTTGACTTGAAGTTGACCTCTTTGCGAGACATCTTGTCGAGGTCGATATAGTTTTTGAAAATCTTCTCTTCCATGAACTGCTTGCAGCGGTCGTAGCCCTGGTCCAGATAAATGGCGCCGATGAAGGCTTCGAATGCATTGCCGTACATGTAGCTGTTGTGGGATGAGGAGCGGGTGGAGTATTTCACCAGTTTGTCCAGTCCGATTTCCACGGCCAGTTTGTTGAGTGTTTCCCGCTGTACAATTTTGGAACGGGTATTGGTAAGGAAACCTTCGCGGCGTCCTTCGAAATGGCGGTAGACAATATCTCCTACAATGGCGTCGAGGATAGCATCGCCCAAGAATTCCAGCCGTTCGTTGTTGATGGGACGTCCTTTTTCGGAGCGCATGGAGATGGATTTATGCAGCAAAGCCTGCTGATAGACCTTGATGTCACGTGGAAAGAAGCCGAGAATTCTGTAAAAACAAAAATAAGACTCTCTATCCTTGCGGAACAAGAGCCTTATTTTATCTATTTGGTTACGTAACACGACCTTATTATTCTGCGTATTTCTTGAAAATGACACACGCATTATGACCACCGAATCCAAAAGTATTGGACAAAGCTACGTTCACTTCGCGCTTTTGTGCTTTGTTGAACGTGAAGTTCAGGTCATAGTCGATGTTTTCGTCGTTATCACCCTCTTCGTGGTTGATGGTCGGAGGAACAATGCCATTCTTGATGGCGAGGATGCTTGCAATGGATTCTACCGCACCGGCAGCGCCCAGCAAGTGGCCGGTCATGGATTTTGTCGAACTGATGTTCAACTCATACGCATGCTGTCCGAATACCTCTTTGATTGCTTTTGCTTCCGAAATATCACCTACGGGAGTAGATGTACCGTGAACATTGATATAATCTACTTCTTCGGGTTTCATTTCTGCATCTTCCAACGCATTCAGCATCACTAACTTGGCTCCCAAACCTTCGGGGTGAGAGGCTGTCAAGTGATGAGCGTCGGCAGACATTCCTACGCCGGCAACTTCCGCATAGATTTTGGCACCGCGTGCCTTGGCGTGTTCCAGTTCCTCGAGAACGAGACAACCGCCACCTTCACCCATGATGAATCCGTCACGGCTTGCGCTGAACGGACGGGATGCAGTTTCGGGAGAATCATTGCGGGTTGACAATGCATGCATGGCATTGAAACCACCTACACCGCAAGCGGCGATGGCAGCTTCCGAACCACCGGACACGATAACATTTGCCTTACCCAAACGGATGAGGTTAAACGCATCGGCAATAGCATTTGTGGAAGTGGCACATGCAGAACAAGTTGCGTAGTTGGGACCATGGAAACCATACATGATGGAAATTTGTCCGGCAGCAATGTCCGAAATCATCTTGGGGATGAAGAACGGATTGAATTTGGGGCCGTTTTCCTTACCGGTCAGGGCATAGTTGCCCGCCTCTTCTTCGAATGTACGGATGCCACCGATACCGGCGCCGAAGATGACACCGATTCTGTTTAAATCCTCATTTTCGACGTCAAGCCCAGAGTCACCTACCGCTTCTTTGGCTACTGCAATGGCATATTGTGTGTACAAGTCCATCTTGCGGGCCTCTTTGCGGTCTATATATTTGGTAGCATCGAAGCCTTTTACTTCGCATGCAAACTGAGTCTTGAAAAGCGATGCATCGAAATGAGTAATAGGTCCTGCTCCACTAACCCCATTCACAAGATTTTCCCAGAATTCGGGAACACTGTTGCCAATGGGAGTAATGGCGCCGAGACCTGTTACTACAACTCTTTTTAATTCCATGTTATAAACGAATGGATAAGATTACTTAGCGTGTTCTTCGATGTAAGATACAGCATCACCTACAGTACCAA
>OFRZ01000162.1_pt1 | contig 68393 bp, 80 predicted proteins | sample 1543181 | NCBI WGS metagenome assembly OFRZ01 (sample SAMN04209245, study PRJEB22552) | human gut metagenome | biome: gut; material: feces | host: Homo sapiens | place: USA: Oklahoma | reverse complement strand
TGTTAAGCACGCCGCCAGCGTTCATCCTGAGCCAGGATCAAACTCTCATGTTAAAGTTTTGATTCCAGTCAAAATTCGCTTGGCTAATTTTAACCGTTATTACTGTTGTTTTGGTTCTTCGCAAAATTTGCATTTTGCTCATCGCGTTCAACTCGCTCATGCCTGCAAGCAGTCATGGACTCGTTTTTATCGCGAATGTTCTGAATGTTCTCTTGAACTTCAAGGCTTAACCAAAAGCCTTTGTTCTTAGAATTTTCAGGGTTTTACATACTGTTCAGTTTTCAAGGTTCCTGATGCTTTCGCATCGAACGCAGAAGGAGGGATTTGAACCCTCGCGCCGCTACTAACGACCTACTCCCTTTCCAGGGGAGCCCCTTCAACCTCTTGGGTACTTCTGCAGGTTGATTTTCATATCTTATGAAATTAATAACCGTTTTTGAAACGGAGAGAGTGGGATTCGAACCCACGCGCCCTTTCGGACAAACGGTTTTCAAGACCGCCTCGTTATGACCACTTCGATACCTCTCCATAATACCTAATCATTGCCGATTAGCAATTCTTATTAAGTTGTTGTCGTTTCACTTGCGACGCTGATAATCTTATCATAAGGTAGACCTAAATGTCAACACCTTTTTTTCATTTTTTTCACATTTTTTTAATTTACTTCATTTTTCTTGATTTTTGGGGCTTTTTCCACACTTTACAACATCGAAAAATCCCCCTCTTTTCTTGAATTCCCTTGTATATTCCTACAGAAACGCTTCCGCCACAAGAAGATCTTCCGGTGTTGTGATTTTTATATTTTCATATGCTCCGGGATATAATTTAACAGTATGTCCCATCATCTGCTCGACTACCATCGCATCATCTGTCGCATTTTCGATTTTCTCGTTGATTAATTTCTGATAAGCTTCTTTGATCAGCTGGATATTAAAAACCTGTGGTGTCTGAACAAGCCAGAGTGTTTTTCGCTCCGGTGTGCCTTTCACATAATTCTTTTCGTCCACAACTTTGATTGTATCCTTTACAGGCATGCCGGCAACACATGCATTTGTTTCTTCCACGCAAGAATAGGCGCGTTCAATCATAGTATCATCCACAAAAGGTCTCGCCCCGTCATGAATATATACGAACCCATCTTCTTCTGTTATTTGCTGAAGACCATTCCAAACAGAATTATATCGCTCTGCTCCTCCAGATACAATTTTGCGTACTTTTGAAAAACCATATTTTTCTACGATTTCTTTTTGACAATATTCTTCTTCACCTGTACCGCTGACAAGAACGATTTCATCAATCCATGAGGAATCCTGAAATGCTTTCAGAGAATAATAAAGTACAGGATAACCTTTCAGCATCAAGTACTGTTTATGAACTTTTGTCCCCATTCTTTTTCCACTTCCGCCAGCAAGAACAACCGCTGTACAATATTTCTTCTCCATTTTTCTCTCCTGTTATTCACATTAAATACAGGATTTTGCAAAGTTATTCACAACTCATCACAAAATCCTGTTCATATCTAATTACAATTTAAAGAATCGTGTGGATAACTTTTCGTTTCCCACTTATTCCATTCATACTCACGGTACCTATACCATATGACAAAATCATGCCTCGATACACAAAATATTTCTATCTCTCTCCAAGCTTCAGGTTCGGTACAGCATTCAAATCCCATCCCGAACGAGTTCCGGCAAGGTATTCATAATAAGCCGCCGCTCCGATCATTGCCGCATTATCTGTACAGTAAATCGGTGACGGACGGTAGAATTTCATTCCACGTTTTTCACAGGCTTCTTCCATCGCTTCACGAAGCGCTGAATTAGACGCAACTCCTCCCGCGATCGCGAATTTCTTCATGCCGAGTTTTTCTGCCGCACGCATTGAATTACCCACAAGAACTTCTACTACTGCCTTCTGGAAAGATGCCGCAAGATCTGCAGGATCAAATGTCTCACCTTTCATCTTGCAGCCATTAATATAATTCAATACCGCTGATTTCAGTCCACTGAAACTAAAATCATACTCTGCATCATTTACCTTTGCCTTTGGGAACTGGATTGCATCCGGATTCCCCTCTTTGGCAATACGGTCAATCTTTGGACCGCCCGGATAACCGAGTCCGATTGCACGAGCCACTTTATCATAAGCTTCACCCGCTGCATCATCTCTAGTTCTTCCGAGGATCTCATATTTTCCATATTCTTTCACGCACACAAGATGTGTGTGTCCACCAGATGCAACAAGGCATACAAACGGTGGTTCAAGATCCGGATGTTCGATATAATTTGCAGAAATATGTCCCTCAATATGATGCACTCCAACCAGTGGAATATCTTTTGCCCATGCGATTGCTTTTGCTTCAGCCACGCCAACAAGCAGGGCTCCTACAAGCCCCGGTCCATAAGTTACACCGATTGCGTCAATCTCATCTAATGTTGTCCCTGCTTCACTAAGCGCCTCTTCAATCACCTGATTAATCTTCTCAATATGCTTTCTTGATGCAATTTCCGGCACAACACCACCGTATAATTTGTGCAGATCAATCTGAGAAGAAATGATATTTGAGCGCACTTCTCGCCCGTTTCGTACTACTGCTGCCGCTGTCTCATCACAGGAACTTTCGATCGCCAGTATATTAATCTCTTTGCTTTCACTCATTTTCTATCCCTCTCAATCTTCAAACATCAGATCAACAGACATTCCATCCTTTCCAGCTTTCGCCCGAGGGAATATCTTTTTCACATCATTCATATAATGTTCCGGCTTTGTAAGTGACGGGCTATAATGTGTCAGCCACATCTCGCCAACATTCGCTTCTTTCGCCAGTTCCGCCGCTTCATAAAATGTCATATGCTTATACTCTACTGCCTTCGCTGCTTTCTCTTTCTCTCCATACATGCCTTCACAGATGAAAAGATCTGAATCTTTCGCATTCTCACGAATCGAATCTGTCGGCCTTGTATCTGTTGTATAAGTCAGCTTAATTCCTTTTCTCTGTGGACCGAGCACCATATCCGGTGTCAAAATTCCCATTTCACTTTCTACAGTTTCTCCGTTCTGTAAGCGACTCCAGTATTTCTGCGGAATCTCATTTGCACGGGCACGCTCCACATCAAACTTACCGGCGCGGTCAATTTCAATCGTATAACCATAGCAAAGTACATTATGGTTCACACGAAATGCTTTCAACCGGTATCCATTTAACTCAAATGTCTGCTCCGCTCCCTGAATCTCCTGATAAATGATTGGAAATGGCAGTTCCGGCGCAATTACGCGCAGGCAACTGACAACCCTTTCAAGGCCTTTCGGTCCGATCAGTGTCAACGGTTCCCTACGGTCTGCATTTCCCATTGTAAGTAGAAGACCCGGAAGTCCACTGATATGATCCCCATGATAATGAGTGAAACAGATCACATCGATTGGTTTAAAACTCCAGCCCTTCTCTTTTACAGCTACCTGTGTTCCTTCTCCGCAGTCAATCATCAGACTGCTTCCGTTAAACCTTGTCATTAAGGAAGTAAGGAAACGATAAGGAAGCGGCATCATCCCACCACTTCCAAGCAAACATACATCTAACATAATATTCCTCTATCTTCTGGTCCATTACGGTTTGCCCGAAACTGCAAGCCAGACTCTTTCATTCATCTTTACATTCGGTTGGAATGAGGAACCCCTTTGTAATTTCATCAAAACACTCCTCGCACAGATCAAAACTGCAGCTTTCTCCATCTTTTCCAGAAAAATAACCCCAGGTATGCTCTACATGAAGCATCTCTCTTTTCGGAATCCCACTCACAACTTTTGTTTCTTTTCCACACCGGTTACAAATAATTTTCGTAATTTCTTTTGTTTCTTTCAACTGATACTGGCGCATACGTTTTCCTCCTGTGAGCAGCAATTATGTTGTTACTCATCATTGTAATTTACAAAAACGGAATATTCCTGTTTTCTTCCTTTGTTACGCCTCAATTATACAAAACAGTTTTCGCAATTTCCACTGGAAACTGCTGGTTATTTATCTATTTCCAGACTCATCAGTACTGCATCTTCCTTCGGATCCTGATAGAATGCTTTGCGAACTCCATCGTTTACGAATCCTTCTCTCACATAAAATGCTCCTGCTGCCTGATTACTTTCTCTTACATCCAGCAGAACCTTTGCAATCTGATGTTCTTTACTCCACGCCTTCAAAGCTAGCATTAATGCATGGCCAACCCCCTGACGTTTCATCTCATCAATCACTGCGATTCTTGCAATCTCCACTTCATCAACCGCAGTATAGCCAAGCAGATATCCTACTCTTTTCCCTGCTTTTTCCGCAACAAAGCAGACACTATTGTTCTGTTCCAGTGTCTCGAGAATCGCCTTCTCGCTCCAGGCATCAGAAAATGACTGGTGCTCAATCTCAGCAACTACAGCACCGTCTTCAATCGTCATCTCACGCACTTCTGTCTTTGCTTCCTTTTCACGCTGAGCACGTTCGCGCTCTGCCTGAGACACACGCAGATAATCCGGCTTATGCGCCTCTGCTGTCTCATATTTTCCCGCATAATAATACGCAATACCAAGTGCTCCTACTACAGCCGCTCTCTGACGGTTCATGTATGATGGGGCAAATGAATACGGGACTTCAAGTCCCTCTTCAAGCATCTGACAATACACTGGTACTCCGTCTCCCAAAAATACAACCGGACGTTTATACGCATTCAGCTTACCGATCAACTCTTCTACTGCAATCGCCATCTGCTGTTCTTCCACATGAAATGCAGCCTCTGTCAGATGTGTTCCATCTTTCACTTCATGTGAAAATGAATACAATCCTGTATAAACCTGTTTTCTTCTGGCATCCATGATCGGGCAGATCAAGTCGCCACATCCATAAACATTATAGGCCAGTGCATCCACTGTCGGAACATGGATCAGAGGTTTTCCAAGAGCAAGTCCCAGTCCTTTCGCAGTAGCAGATCCGATTCTAAGCCCGGTAAAAGAGCCAGGTCCTCCTGACACAGCAATGGCATCAATGCTGGACAGATCCAGATCGATCATCTTCTTTACCTCATCAATCATCGGCAGAAGTGTCTGCGAATGTGTCTTCTTATAATTCACGGTATACTCCGCAATTGTCTGTTCATCCTCAACGACTGCAACCGTTGCTGTCAGTCCTGAGCTGTCTATCGCCAATACTCTCATGGTCTTGCTTCCTTCCTCTGTCAGCTGCTGTAAAAATGTTCTCTGTATCAACAGCCTTCTCTTTGTTCCATTCTTCTAATTTTTTATCGTTATTGTTCCTCGATTGTGATCCGACGATAATCAAATCCCTGTGTCAGATCCTTCTCGATCAGAATATTTGTCCGACGTTCCGGAAGAATCTCTTCTATCAGATTCGCCCACTCGATCAGTGAGACACCTTCCCCCATCACGTATTCTTCAAATCCCACCTCGTCCATCTCTTCAATGTCACCGATTCTGTAGACATCAAAATGATAGAAGGGCAGACGCCCTTCTTCATAAACCTGAACGATGGTAAATGTCGGACTATTCACCGGTTCTTCAATCCCAAGTCCTTCTGCAAGTCCCTGAGTAAAGACCGTTTTCCCAACTCCAAGATCCCCTGTCAGGGTTAACACCTGACCTGGGAATGCTTTTTCACCAAGACTTTTACCGACTGCAAATGTCTCTTCCGGGCTTCTTGTCTCTATTACCATAATATTTCAGCCTTTCTATACCGCCGGTTCTTCACCAAAAGTCCCGGTTCTTTTATCATCTTATCTTAAGTTTCTAATGATGGAACAGACGGATTCCTGTAAATGCCATTGCCATGCCGTATTTGTTACATGTAGCAATTACATTATCATCACGCACAGATCCACCGGGCTGTGCAATATAAGTTACACCACTCTTATGTGCACGCTCAATATTATCACCGAATGGGAAGAATGCATCAGAACCAAGCGCAACACCTGTCAGCTGGTCCAACCATGCTCTCTTCTCTTCTCTCGTAAATACTTCCGGTTTTACCTTAAATGTATTCTCCCAGACACCATCTGCGAGAACATCCATATATTCCTCTCCGATGTAAAGATCGATTGCATTATCTCTGTCTGCACGTCCGATTCCATCCTTGAACTGAAGTCCAAGTACCTTCGGATTCTGACGTAACCACCAGTTATCTGCCTTCTGTCCGGCAAGACGTGTACAGTGGATTCTTGACTGCTGTCCGGCACCGATTCCGATTGCCTGTCCATCTTTTACATAACATACAGAGTTAGACTGTGTATATTTCAGTGTAATCATGGAAATAGCAAGATCGATCTTCGCTGCATCCGGGATCTCTTTCACATCTGTCACAACGTTTGAGAAGAAATCTTTATCGATATTCAGTTCATTTCTTCCCTGCTCAAATGTAACTCCGAATACTTCCTTGTGCTCTAACGGTGCAGGCACATAATCCGGATCGATCTGAATAATATTGTAATTTCCTTTTTTCTTCTGTTTCAGAAGTTCAAGTGCCTCCGGCTCATATCCCGGTGCGATCACTCCATCAGATACCTCTCTCTTGATCAGGCGCGCTGTATCAACGTCACAGACGTCAGACAGAGAAATAAAGTCACCGAAAGAAGACATACGGTCTGCGCCACGCGCTCTTGCATAAGCACATGCAAGTGGAGAGAGCTCTCCAAGATCATCTACCCAGTAAATCTTCGCCAGTGTCTCTGACAGTGGAAGACCAACAGCTGCTCCGGCTGGTGATACATGCTTGAATGAAGTTGCGGCCGGAAGTCCTGTTGCTTTCTTCAGTTCTGATACCAACTGCCATCCATTGAACGCATCCAGAAAGTTAATATATCCTGGACGTCCGCTGAGCACCTTGATTGGAAGCTCTCTGTCGTCGTTCATGTAAATTCTTGAAGGTTTCTGGTTCGGGTTACATCCGTATTTCAATTCTAATTCTTTCATCTGTCTTTACGCTCCTTATTTGTTCTTATTCACGATCTTTGTCTCATAGTTACCTGTCTCGATATCAATGTAACGGACAAATAATGACACTTTATTTTCCTCATTCAGGCTGTTCCACAGAAGGTCTGCAAACTCTTCCATGTTGTCCAGCACCTCTACCAGCTTCGGTTCTCCCTCAAAGCTTGGAAGCGGGTTGCCATCATGCATATAAGTGTGAATAAAATGAGCTTCACCGGCTGCCGGATTCTCGTATGCAAAAGTATATCTGTTGCAACTGTCCGGGTTTCCGTTATTGCTCTTCAGGATTGACATTGCATAATTGAAATTGCCATTCTCAATATGCATCACACCAGAAATACGTGGTGTGTAGTTCGGACCATCCGGCTCGAATTCTCTAGAACGAAGAGACTGCTCAAAAGTAAGCTGCTTATCCATTCCTTCATAAATCGTATCTGTCTGATCTCCGTTTGTTACGATCGTCTTATTCCCCAATACTCTGACCGGTGCGTAAATAATCAGACTTGGGTCTGTAAGCTTCGATGGATCAAATGCCTGTGTACGGATTCCCTCTCCGTCCTCTACAAACACACGGTTTCTACTGTTCTCACTGCGTCCCATAATAAAATAGGCAGTGACAGCCTTCTTTCCATCCGGGCTTTTACCAATAATAATTCCTCTTCCTGGATAAGAGTTACTCTTAAGTTCCTGCTCAATCGACAGCATCTTCATTGTTGTTCTCCTTTCGGTACGTTCGCTTTCTTGACAATCTACTAGAAAAAAACGAAAAACTTCTCCTAAAATAATAGATTCAGGAGAAGTATATCATGCACATGCTTTTTTCGCAAGTCCAGGCCCGGCAGCTATTGAATGAAAAATCCTGATTTTCCGTAGCTTCGGACCTCTTTCTATTAAATTCTAGTAACTATTCACTCTTTTTGATCAGTTCTGTCATCTCGCCTGCCGGAATTCCAAGAACATAATTCATTTCACTCGAAAGAGCATGTTCCAGAAGCAGCTGATATTTCTTATCCATGCTTGTCATGCTGCCTCTTCGTTTTGTTCGGCTATACAATGTCTTCAGCACTTTGACCCAGTTCTCAGGACAGAAGCTTGAGATACAATCCTTGTATTCCTGTTCTCTGTACTTTTCATTCTTTACATTCAGTATACCAACCTCTGTAAGATTATCCAACAGTTCCTTCGCCTTCTGCTCACTCACCGGACGACGGATGTTCTTCTCATCATCAATCGGAACATACGCCTTATCTCTCTGATTGTCTATGGATTGTAATGTATAATAATCTTTCTTGCCATCCACAAATGAAAAATCCAGTTTTCCTACTTCTTCTACCTTGTACACTCCTCTGCACTTATATACAACTGCGTCTCCTCTGCTGAGCATTTTCAAAACCTCCTGTTCTTTTCATTTACACTGTTGTTGTCCACAATGTACTGCCCTTTTTATAACAGACTCTACGTGTGTAGTATAACATTTTTTCAGTATTATTTTAAGAGATTTTTAAATTTTCAAACATTTTCGTGATTATTGCATAATTCACATGCAGCTCTATTTGTGCAATTTTTAGAATACTTTTGTTGTCCACTGGCTCATATCCCACACTTCATCAACCACATCCTGATAAAATTCAGGTTCGTGGCAGATCAGAAGGATACTTCCCTTGTACTCCTGTAATGCCTGCTTGAGAGAGTCCTTTGCATCCACATCAAGATGATTCGTCGGCTCGTCAAGGAGAAGGAAATTCGTATCTCTGTTTAACAACTTACAGAGACGCACCTTTGCCTGCTCTCCACCGCTGAGTACACGCACCTGACTTTCGATATGCTTCGTTGTAAGTCCGCATTTTGCAAGCGCGGAACGCACCTGATACTGTGTATAAGAAGGAAATTCCTGCCACAGTTCCTCAATACAACTATTACGATTTTCTCCTTTTACTTCCTGCTCAAAATAACCAAGTTCAAGGTTATCACCAAGTTCAACACTTCCTGATAAAGAAGGAATCAATCCAAGAATACTCTTTAGCAATGTGGTTTTTCCAATTCCATTTGTTCCAACAAGTGCGATTTTCTGTCCACGTTCCATAGAGAAATTCAACGGTTTAGATAATGGTTCATCATATCCTGTCACAAGATCCTTCGTCTCAAAAAGCATCTTACCAGGAGTTCTTCCATATTTGAAATGGAATTCCGGCTTTGGTCTTTCTGCCGCAAGCTCGATCACATCCATCTTATCCAGCTTTTTCTGACGGGACATCGCCATATTTCTTGTAGACACACGAGCTTTATTTCTTGCAACGAAATCCTTCAGCTCGCTGATTTCCTGCTGCTGACGACGGTAAGCCGCTTCCAACTGTGCTTTCTTCACTGCATAAACTTCCTGAAAATGATCATAATCGCCCACATAACGGTTCAATTCCTGATTTTCCATATGATAAATAATATTCACGACTTCATTTAAGAACGGAATATCATGTGAAATAAGGATAAATGCATTCTCGTAGTCCAGAAGATAACGCTTCAGCCATGCAATATGCTCCTCATCCAGATAGTTTGTCGGCTCGTCAAGAAGCAGGATATCCGGTTTCTCAAGAAGAAGTTTTGCAAGAAGAACTTTTGTTCTCTGTCCACCACTTAAGTCTGTCACATCTCTGTCCAATCCAAGATCAAGTAATCCAAGTGCACGCGCAACCTCTTCTACCTTCGCATCAATCGTATAAAAATCATGCAGTGTCAGTTCATCCTGGATCGTACCAAGTTCTTCCATCAACGCATTCATTTCTTCCTCATCTGCTGTTCCAAGCATATCACAGATTTCATTCATTCTCTGCTCCTTCTGAAGGAGTGGATCAAATGCAGATTTCAAAGCCTGACGGATCGTCATTCCTTTCTCAAGAACTGCATGCTGATCCAGATAACCTGCATGCACATTCTTTGACCACTCAACCTTCCCTTCATCCGGTAACATTTTCCCTGTAACAATACTCATAAAAGTGGATTTTCCTTCTCCGTTGGCCCCGACAAGACCAATGTGCTCTCCTTTCAAAAGTCGGAATGACACATCATTGAAGATTGCACGGTCTCCAAATCCATGTGTCAGGTGTTCTACATTTAATATGCTCATATCGCTCTCCAATCGTATTCTTGTTTCTTCTCTTGATTTTGTATTTTACTTCTTATTCCTGATGACTCTCCAGCCATTTCACCGCACACTGTGCCAGACATGCCACACCGATCGGGCAGACATCTTCATTAAACTGTACCTTCGGATTGTGTGCCGGATAAGTTCCCCGCTCATCCGTATAACCTGCTGAGAGATACATAAATGTACTCGGAACTTTCTCTGCGATCACTGCAAAATCTTCCGATGCACTTGCACTCACATCCGGAACCGGAGTAAGGCCCGGAATATCCATCTCTTTCATATATCCAATCATTTCGTCCGTCAATGCCGGATTGCAGATCAGCGGCGGGACTTCAGAGATCATCTCGATTTCTACACTGCCATTATACACAGCTGCAGTCTTCTCTGCCACTTCTTTCATTCGACGAACAAGAAGTTCGCGCTCTTTTGTATTATTTGTACGAATTGTTCCCTGAAGAACTGCTGTCTCTGGGATAATATTTGCCGCCTCGCCGGCCTTAAACTGTCCAATTGTCAGAACGCATGCGTGCGCCGGATCAGTCTCTCTTGCAATCAACTCCTGCAATGCAAGATGAATGTGTACTCCGATATTAATCGGATCCACACCCGCATGAGGATAGGCTCCGTGAGAACCTTTCCCTTTGACCGTGATTTTAAATCCATCAACAGAATACATCATTGTGCCTTTATCATTATACATAAAAAGTCCGACCGGCATCTTTCCCGGAGATACATGATACGCAAGTGCTGCATCTACCTTCGGATTCTCAAGAATCCCATGCTCAATCATATTCTTACTTCCCTGAAATGTCTCTTCCGCCGGCTGGAACATGAATTTCACAGTTCCTTTCAACTTGCTCTCCTGTTCTTTTAAGATTCTTGCCGCACTCAAAAGCATTGCCGCATGAAAATCATGTCCACAAGTATGTGCTGTTTTTCCTGTTGGACAAGCAAATGCTTCACCACTTTCCTCCGGCATCGGAAGTCCATCCATATCTGCACGCAGGAGAAGAACCCTACCGCCATTTCCAAGCGTTGCCGTAACTCCCTCTCCGCATTCAACCGGATCCAGACCATACTCTTTCAACTTATCCATCACATAAGCTTTCGTCTTCGAAAGCTCAAGTCCTGTCTCTGCATTCTGATGAATGTATCTTCTGTCTGCTACTGTTTCGTCTTTTAATTCAAGTGCTCTCTTGTAGAAATCCATCGTGATTGCCTCCTTTTCGTCACCAAATTTCTATCTGCCTATTTTTTGTATAGAATTACCTTCTTTTATCTTCACCGGAAATCGGTACGAATAATTCTTTTCCTGCCACTTTTCATCTTCCATCATTCTAAGAAGATTCTTTGCTGTAATACGTCCAAGCTGATATTTCGGATGAATTGCAGAAACCAGCTGAGCCCCGTTGTTTGCATCTAAAAGCTCCGCATCATCAAATGATACCAGCGAAACATCCTCTGGCACATGTAATCCCCTCTCCTCCAAGAAATCCATGTAATAATTCGCAACTTCATCATTATATACAATCATTGCCGTACAGTCTTTCGTACGTCTATACATTCGGAGTAAACCTTTTTTGCTCAGCTTTTCTTCCATATCTTTTGTTGAATACCAACGAATATAATCATCATCAAATTTTACTCCATAATCTGATAAACACTGAATAAAGCCTTTATATCTCTCAATCCCCTGCATATCATCATATTTAAAAATCCCGCCTATCCTGCGATGTCCATTTTCAATTAAAAGTTTTGTCAATTCGTACGAACACTTCTTATCTGACATTTCCACACTGTCAAACACCATATTTTCATAATGATTATGAATAAAAAGTGTCGGAATATTCCTTCTTTTAATTTCTTTATAAAGTCGGATATTGGGATTCGGAAATGCAGATCTTGAGCCTTCTATGATCAAACCACTGACATCCCCTTTCAGAATCCCTTCCAAATAGATAGCTTCATCATTCAATCGATTCTTTGTCACAGCCACCTCTATAGCATATCCTTTTTCCGTAAGACAAGATTCAATCCCATCATATACTCTTGGAAAAAGATAATCCGAATAATAACTCAAAAGAAGTCCGACCTGCGGTCGTTCTTCATTTACCTTACTGCAGTCATAAGACACATAGGTTCCGCTTCCTCTTACACGAGTTACCAGCCCCTCTTCCTCTAGTTTCTGCAGTGCAGTTCTTACAGTCTGTCTAGAATACCCAAATTTCTTTTGAAGACTTGGTTCTGACGGAAATTTATCCATATTTTTTATCACACCACTGGTGATAAGTGTATGAGCCCAATTATATAATTTTTGATATTTCAAACATTCTTGATCCATGTTACTCATAACTTCTGCCTTTCCCATAAAATAAAGACCAGACTCTCTAACCGCGCTTTATGGTAAAGATTCTGATCTTTATATTATACTTCCGGGGAAGTGCTTCTGACAAGAGCATTCCCCGATCACGTATAGTTTATTCTATATTATTTGATTACCTGAATAGATTCACGATCCGCAAATACTGCAACGAAAATCAAGAATACGATTCCCTGAATCAACTGCATCATCTGTGTTGAGAATCCCATCATTGTCAGTCCACTATTCAGTACAACATACAGTAATGATCCAACAATAATATTTTCAAAACGAACCTTTGCACCACCGGAAATAGGCATTCCGCCTAATACCAACGCGATAAGAATCTGTGTTTCGAGCTGATTACCTCCTGAAGAAGTAACTGATCCAACTTTGATTACATTGATAAATGCAGCAAATCCCGTAATTGCTCCTGCAAGTACATAGATAAGGAATTTCATCTTATCTGTACGGATACCTGAAAACATCGCTGCTTTCTCTCCTGCTCCGATTGCTTTCAGATAAGTTCCAAATTTCGTATAACGAAATGCAACAAATCCAATAAGAAGGATCACTACTGTACAAGCAATCTTAAGCTCTGTACTATCGTAGTTGATCAGTTTTGCAGAACCCGCAACCGGCGCATTTGTTGTAAGGTATTTGATAAATCCACGGAACAAGAACATTGTACAGATTGTTACAATAAATGATTTGATCTTACGAAATACATAAAAGTAACCGTTCAATGCTCCGATTGCAGCACCGCTTACAATACCTCCGATAATTGCAAGCGGAATGCTCTTCTGTGAAAGCATACATACAACAATAGAAGAAATACCGAGAATGGATCCCTGGGAGAAATCAAGGCCTCCCATTGTCATAATGAAGAAAACTCCCATTGCTGCAATCATTGTTACATATATTTGTGAAAATACCAGCGACAGATTTCCCATCATTCTGAAATCTGTCAAAACGTTAAATAACAGGAAAATAACAACCAATCCAACGATCGGTAAGAGCGAACGGATCAAAGACATTTTTGATGCTTTTTTCAGCTGCTGCTCTTTATCATTTGTTTTTACACTCACTTGACTTCCCATAGTTGCCTCCTTATACCATCATAGAAATAAGACTGTTTTCATTCAGATCCTTATTTCTATCAAGCTGACCACTGACTTTTCCATCTTTCATGATTATAATGCGGTCACACATACCGATCAGCTCCATCAGCTCTTCTGAAATCATAATGATAGATTTTCCATTCTTTCTCATTTGATTCATCAGCTGGTAGATATCCTGTTTTACCTTGATATCAATACCACGAGTCGGACTGTCCAAAACAACGATATCAGAATCTTTACCGATCCATCTTGCAAGAACAACCTTCTGCTTATTACCGCCTGAAAGATTTGATACAAACTGGTTTACATCCACCATTTTTACAGACATCTGTTTTGCATACTTATCTGCAAACTCTTTTCGTTTTTTATCTCTTAAAATATGTGATTTTCCTGCCAGCTCATCCAGTGACGGAAGGCAAATGTTATCTCCGATACTCTGGTTAAGGACAACCGATTCATTATCACGATCCTTAGATGTATATGCAATACTGTTTTTAATCGCAGTAGGAATGCTGTTGATCTGAGTTCCGTCTGCCAGTGTCACCGCACCTTCACGATCATAAGATGCTCCAAAAACAGCTTTTCCGATTTCATGCATACCTGATTCGGAAAGTCCTCCAAATCCAAGAATCTCTCCCTTATGAAGATCAAAGGATACATTTTCAATCAATCCTGGAACTGTAACATTTTTCACTGATAACACGACTTCATCAGATACTTTTTCGCCATAATCAGAACGATAATAATCACCTGTCACTTCACGTCCTACCATCAGCTTTTTCAAGTCTTCTTCTGTCACATCTTTACTCTTAACTGTATCAATGTAAACACCATCTCGAAGAATTGTAATTGTATCAGACTTATCCAGGATTTCCGGAAGGTCATGGGAAATAAAAATAACTGTATTTCCACTCTTTCTGATTCTTTCCATATGTTTGTAAAGCTCTTCACGTCCTTCCTGTGAAAGCGCTGTTGTTGTCTCATCGATCACAACAACCTTTGGATCAAAATAAGTAGCTTTTACAATCTCAACCAATTTACGATCCTCGAAATTGTAGTTATCGATCATATCTGCTGCTTTGATTCTGTCAAAGCCATATTTTTTCAAAAGCTCTGTTGCTTTTTTGTTCATTGCATTTGTATTTTTAATTCCGAAATGTACGAACTGATCTTCATGTCCAAGGAAAATATTCTCTGCAACAGTAAGTCCTGACAGAGTTCCAAGTTCCTGCACAATAATGGATACTCCTTCGTTGTTTGCTTCTACCTGGTTCTTTGGATGAATCTCTTTTCCGTCCAGAATAAATGTTCCGCTTCCGATACTGTAAATACCTGTTAGCATATTTGTCAGAGTTGACTTACCGGAACCATTTTCTCCGATCAGCGCATGAACCTCTCCTTTATTCACATTGAAGGATACATTCTGAACTGCTTTTGTAATACCGAAGTTTTTACAAAGATTTTTTACCTGTAATCTTACTTCACTCATTGCTGTCTCCCTCCTTCATTACTTGACGATTTCGCCCTTAGTAGCCTTTGTTGTCACTGTAATGATTATAAGCAGTGCAAGTCCTGTGATAACATCCTGGATTGCAGTCGGTGCTCCAAGTGCAATGAAACCAAAGAAAATGATGTTGATTACGAACTCACCGATAATGATTGCCGGAAGCGGCATTCCGTATTTCTTAAATGCCAGACCAAAGAAACATCCCATAGTCGGAATAAAGTTTCGGCTCATGGACGCCATTCCTGTAACAGCTACCATAGAGGAACCATAACTGATTGTTAAAATCGCCATAACTCCCAGAAAAGCACCACTCAAAATAAATGCAAGTACTTTATATTTATTTACATTAATACCCATGTTCTTTGCAACGAACTCGTCACTTCCGATTGCGTAGGTATAAGTTCCGATTTTAGTATAATTCAAAAAAATGTAAGCTACTGCGCAAGCCACTAATGCAAGAATGATATCTCCAGGCATCTGACCAAATGCACGAAGATTTGATGGAAGTGTCTGCTCAACACCACCTGCAATATAGTTTGCAACCGACTCATAAATAAGAGCCAGACCTGTTGTTACGATCATCGACGGAATACGAAGCTTTACATAGAATAATCCGTTTAATGTTCCTACGATCGCACCTGTAATAATACATCCTGCGATAAGTCCAAAATAACCCAGGTTAAATCTGGTTGCAAATACGCATCCAACGATTGCTGAAAGCATGATATTTGCACCAATTGAGAAATCGAACATTCCCATTACCATTACAAAGTAAAAACCAACTGCACCCACGGTAGCGATCAGGCTGGCCTGAAAGTAATTGAGCATATTGGAAAAAGAACCGAAGTTATGTGGTGTTAAAATTTTAAAGATAGCCCAGGAAAGTATGACCAGACCTATTAAGATCACATATCCCATCGCTTTCCCTGATATTTTTTTAGTAGTGCCCATATTATCTACCTCTTTATAATTATCATTTCTGATTTAGAAAGGGTGGCATCGCCTTTGCGACATCACCCTTTACAAGTTAATCGTCGTTATTATTATCTGTCTTATTTTCCAGCACGTTCTGCTGCATCTTCAATAGATACCTTAGCCGCTGTTGCTTTTAAGTCGTCAAGACTAAGTTTTGACATTTCAACTAATTCTTCATCTGTATATGGAAGCTGATCTACAAAATATTCTTCATATGCTTTGTAGTCTTCCGGTGATGATACATACAGATATGGGAATGGAACATCTTCAAATTTTCCGCCAAAGTCTGCATAGTCACCTTTGATTGCATTGTAAACCATCATGAAGGAAATCAGAGGATCACAGAAGTGTCCACCGGATTCACCTGCCATTGATCCATTCTCAAGTCTTTCTCCAAGGTCTGGAAGGAAGTCTGTTGAAACAATGTCAATGCTGTCTGTTTTTCCTGCACGTTCTACTGCTGCGATTGCTCCCTGAAGTGGGTCTCCGCCGCCACCTGCCGGAATCAGTGCGTCAAGGTTCGGATCTGCTGCCATTAAGGCTTCTGCTGCTTTTGATCCACCTTCTGATGTAGTACCTGCATACTGTGGTTCTGAAAGGTTTGCTTTGTCATCCGGATGTTCTTTGTTCCATTTTTCAACGCCTGCTTTGTAACCTTCCCATCTTCCAAGCCATGTAGCATCTCCCTGCTCCCAGCCGATCAGACCGATGTTACGATCTCCTTTTTCAAGAAGAATATTCACAAGCTCTTCACCATTTGCTGGCTCATCTTCATGTACTGCTCCGATGTAGTACTCTGAATCCTTTGCTGCCTGATAGATGTCCGGGCTGTTTTCTTCACTGATTACACGGAAGAACTGTGACAGATAAACTTTGTTATCGTTACATGTTTTGATTGCAGATGTCATCTCTGTATCAGATGAGTTACAGATGATGATTCCCTGACATCCTGCTGCTGCAAGTGTTTCTACAGAAGCTGTAACTTTCTCTGAAACATGTCCCTGGTCCACATACTGTAATTTTACGTCCAATGCCTTTGCTGCTTCGTCCAGCATCTTTTTACACTGTGATCCAAGTACATCTGTTGATGACCAGATTGAAACTCCGATTTTAATCTGATCTGATTTGGAAGCACCCTTGTCTGAGGATTCGCTGCTTCCGCATGCAGCAAGTCCGACTACCATTGTGGCTGCCATTGTGACTGCTAACGCTTTTTTGAAAACTTTTCTCATATTTTTCTCCTCCATCTAAGTTTTTCTTGATGGTTTGATTATATTCCTATACCTCCTTTTTTTTCAATAAAATACAAGAAAGTTATCTTTTAAAGTTGTACTATTTTCCAACACTTTTACTAGTTGTATTGTTTATTTCTGTATTCTTTTATGCATTTTATCTTAATCTTCACATGTTTTTCACATTATGAACACAGTTTTTGTGCGTTATGTGTAATTTTTAGATCGGTTGATAGTACAACTTCATTTTTCTAAATACTTGTATTGTTATCTTATTAACAAACATCTGAATCTGCTTGATATTTTCTATGCTTCCTGCACAGATTTTGTTTACAAAAAGCTCAAAAAAGAGGAAGAAACTGTAGATAAGTTCTTCCTCAAAAAAACAATTTATTTTTTATCTTAATTCATCCGAAACACTGAACAATCGCTATTCTTTGCTTCTGTCTGACTAATAACAAAATCCGGATCATTTTTATCGTAACAAACCTTGTCTCCTTCATTGATATTGTTTTTATAAAGCAGGGCATCCTCTGCTTTCACCCTCAATTCTTCTCCGGATGAATCTACAAGTGTAACCACTGCCATAACCGGAGCGTCTTTGGCTCGTTCTTCGCAACCAAAATCTAAATCTTCATCGATTCTCTTTACTGTATAAATCATAATAATTTATCCTTTACCTTTCTTATTTCCACGCTTTCCAGACATCCGGCTGATAACCAAGTGTTGATTGTTTTCCATTTCTTACAACCGGCGTTTTAATCACCTGCGGATTTTCAAGCACCTTTTCAAGCTTATCCTCATCTGCAATGTATTTAATCAGAGCAAGAAGATCCTTATCTTTTCCTTCCCAGTTGATCATATTTTCTAATCCGCCATTCACCTGAGCAACTGAATTGAATTCACCCTTACTCATACCTTTTTCTTTCATATCAATGAACTGAAATTTGATTCCACGTTCTTTGAAGAAACGTTCTGCTTTCTTGGTGTCATTGCATTTCTTAGTTCCAAAAATCTGTATGTTCATTTCATTTTCCTCGTATCTTTATATTGTCAATATTGGTTTATTATTACACTTCCTTATAATACAAACAAATATTCTGATATGTCCCATCTTTCATACGGAATCCATTCGGTACAGTTCCAATCTGCACAAATCCTAATCTCTCGTACAAATGACGTGCGTGAACATTATTTTCTACCACTGCATTGAACTGCAGGATTTTGAAATCATGCAGCTTTGCCTGCACAAGGCAGTCACTTACAAGTTTCTCACCGATATGCTTTCCACGGCAAGTTGAATCCACTGCATAACTTGCATTTGCAAGGTGACCACAGCGGCCAATGTTATTCGGATGCAAGATATAAAGTCCTACAATTCCCCCATCGTTATCCGCAACACCGCAATAAGTCTGTGATGCAAAGAATTCTGCCCCTGTCTTGTCATCCAAAAACTCTTCCTGTGGAAATGCCTCACCATCTTCTACTACTTCATTCCAGATGTGAATCATCTCGGAAATATCTTTTTCTGTATATTTTCTAATTATCATAATGTCATTCTCCTCTTCTGTTCTAACTTTATCTGTTGAATTTTTACTTTTCCGATATTCTGTTGGAGTCATATTATAACTCTTTTTAAATGCTCTACAAAAATAATCTACATTATGAAACCCTGTTTCATAAGAAATCGTATTGATTTTTTTCTCTGTATTTTTAATCAACAATGCTGCTTTCTTCAGCCGATAGCCGATCAAATAATTAATCGGAGTGATATGTAAAAATCTATTAAAAAGATTCAACACCGTACTTTTACTAATATTAGCATAACAGGCAATTTCCTCCAAAGATATATCTTCTGCATAATTCTGGTGCAAAAACTGCATCATAAGCTGCAAGCGTGCCTGAACTGAACCGGAATCGTCCACTTGCTCTTCCATACACGTTTTGTCAATATTTTCATAAATGATCAGCCATAATTTCTGCATAAGAACTGATGTAAGCAGCTCACCATCAACTTCTCTATCCTGTGCGGAAAATATTTGCTTCATAATTTCTAATGCCTCTCCTTGCCATAAATTCTCCCCGTTTAAGATCAAGTATGACAACGATGATGAAACAATCGGTTGAATATATTTTTGATAGATCAAACTATTTTCCGACGCAAGAAAGGACGGCATACAAAGGAAATTGGGGATGACAGTTTCATCACTGGAATAAAATTTGTGCAAAATCTTTGAATTTATAAAAATACCATTCCCCTCTGATAGTGAAAACATTGATTCACCAACACATACCGTCATGCTTCCAGATTCAACATATACAAATTCCCATTCTGTATGCCAATGCCAGTCAATGCAATGAAAATCAAATTGTGATAACTTTTCAAAATAGCATTTAAATGGATAGCTGTCAGTCCCATGCTTTGCTGATTCCATTAAATTCTCATCTGTTACAATTTTATTTTGTGCCATATCTTTCCTCACAACAACCTTTTTATTGGATTTACGATATAATACAATATTTATGCAATATAAGTCAATGTTTTTTCTTGTTATCTAATATATAATACGGTATAAAAAGAACAAAGGAGTTTTCTGTTATGCAAGATTATCAAAAAACAAAAGTGGCATGTTATCTGGGATTCGTCACTCAGGCGATATCCGCAAATTTCGCACCACTATTATTTTTAAAATTTCACAATGATTATGATATTTCATTGGGTAACATTGCTTTAATATCTACATTCTTTTTCTTCACACAGCTTTTAGTCGACTTATTTTGTGCGAAGTTTGTAGATCGAATCGGTTATCGTGTATGTATCGTAACTTCTGAAATATGCGCTGCTGCCGGATTAGTTGGACTTGCATTTCTTCCTGATCTGTTACCGAATCCTTTTACCGGAATTATTCTAAGTGTAATTATCTATGCTGTGGGGAGTGGATTGATCGAAGTTCTCTGCAGTCCTATCATTGAAGCATGCCCGTTTAAAAATAAAGAAGCAACTATGAGCCTACTTCACTCCTTTTACTGTTGGGGTGCGGCAGCCACCATACTGATTTCGAGCTTATTTTTCTTCCTGTTTGGGATGAATAGTTGGAAATGGCTGGCAGTCATGTGGGCACTTATTCCGGCGATTAATATATATAATTTCGCAACTTGTCCGATAGAACATTTAGTAAGTGGCGGAAATGGAATGGGCGTCAGACAGTTATTCCGAACTCCTGTTGTCTGGCTGGCAATCTGCCTGATGATTTGTTCAGGAGCATCTGAATTAGCTATGGCACAATGGGCATCAGCCTATGCCGAAGCTGCACTGGGACTTTCTAAAACTTTTGGGGATTTGATTGGACCTTGCATGTTTGCAATTACAATGGGAATAAGTCGCCTGATTTTTGGAAAATATGGTGAAAAAATGGATTTGATGAAGTTTATGACAGGTTCCGGAATCCTCTGTGTGATCTGTTATCTTTTAACCACCTTATCATCGAATCCGGTAATCGGGTTAACCGGTTGTATTGTATGTGGTTTTTCGGTTGGAATCATGTGGCCTGGAACGATCAGTATTACATCCAAAAGAGTGCCGGCCGGTGGAACCGCAATGTTTGCATTGCTCGCCATGGCCGGCGATTTGGGAGGCAGCATTGGACCTGGTATTGTAGGTTATGTTACCCAGAATTCTGATAATAATATCCGTGTTGGAATGGGGATAGGTCTTATCTTTCCACTTGTTCTCTTAATCATGTTATTTGTTCTTTGCAAGGGGAAGAAGACGCAGGAATCGCTTCATACAGTTTAATTTCAGTTGAAGTTGAATTTCTTATCCTAACTCAATCGATTCTTTCTCTACATAATTTATACTCTCTAGATGGAACGCATCACCTTGCACTCGTATGGTCTCAACGTTCCATCTACTTTTCCATCAGAGTAATTTCCAAGCAACAATTCATATGAATCCCACTCACTCTGCCATACAACTTTATTTTCTTCCTCACATAAATTGCACAGCACAACAAGTTTTGTTCCTTCTAATTCTCTTACATAGCCGATCACACCTTCGCTTTCTTCATCTAAAAACCGAATGGTTCCATTTGCAATAAACGGCATTTTTCTCTGCTGACCATTGCATCGGACATTTCTTCTGATTCTTTCCAGCATTTCGTTTCGCATGAGATATTGGAACGTAAGGTGCATTATGAGAGCTGATTCAACTAAGCACCTTTCTTCACGGCCAGGTATTTATGATAGTATCTAGCCTCTTTCTGTATTTTCTTTCACGCTTCGCGCTCTTCATCAGACTTGAAGTTATCTTACTTCGCTTTGAACTCTATCCACTCGTTATCTATAAGGACAACTACCCTGTCATCCTCAATAACTGCATAAGGTGTTCCTAAATCTCTGTTGAAATTGGCTTCGCCATCTTTTTGAGGTATGCCGTTTTCTGCATAAGAAGTAGTATATTGAATAACACTCTCGTCCACTTCAACAGGAACAGCATGATCAGTGGAATAGTAGTTAGTACCATTTACCATTATAGTTGCAGGGTAGTCACCACTATCTGATTTTCCACACCTTGCCAAAGTAAGAATACAAACTAATGTCAAAACTGATGCAATTAACTTTTTCATACAAACACCTCGCTATTCACTTTTACTATTTCCGTAATAATATTGCCAATAAAACAATTAGAACTAATATAATTATCAAAAAAATAAACCTTATTTGACCGTAAAATCCTAATCCGATTCACTGCAATACTATTATTAACGCAAAAACTAATAACGCCCAGTAATTTCTTTTCATGCAAATCCCTCCCTTAATGTCGTAACGGCTTGCCTTGGAAATCAAAAAAGCATCTTGGGATCTCTTAATTCCTCGTTCTCTATACCGTCCAATGCAATTTCAATAATATGTTCAGAGCCAACGCCATTCTCCAGTAAATATCTCTTAAAGATGGTAAACGGCAAAAAAAGATTTTCCGCATTTGCACTCTTTTTAGTAATGATATTCTATCGTAAAACAAAATACGTTTCAATATTCATTCCTTGTTTATGTGTATATGCATATTTTTATGTAATGCACTAATAAAAATATGAAGCAGGCTACACTTTCTCCTCTATATCAAGTGCATCTGTAAGCATCCTTGACTGAATATCAACTGTTTTCTTAAGCGCCTGAAGACGCTTTTCATTGATTGCATAGCCTTGCAAAATAAACTGTTTAAGGACATTATTTGCCCATTTTCTGAAAGCTATACCTCTTTTAGAATTAACTCGATATCCGACAGACAAAATCATATCCAAATTATAAATTGGGGGTTTTCGTCCCCCTGTACTTCTGTCGGAAAAACCGACAGAAGTCTCATCCAGTTCTCCTGAAGCAAGAATATTTGAAATATGTTCGCTTACTGTAGCGTGCTTAACATCAAACAACACTTCCATTTGTTTTTGCGTCAGCCAAACTGTCTCCTGCTCAGGATTGATTTGAACTTCTATATTAACATCACCATCTGTAAATAATACAATTTCATTCTTCATCCTTCAGTTCCCCTCCACGAATATTTCCCAATAACACATCTCATGTGAAACTTCCAGTTTGCACATCCAATCATTTTCTTCATTCTATCACAGCATCATATTATTCCGCCATCAATTTTTCAACCCAAGTACCCTTGACAATAATAAACTGGTCTGCGCCTTTCCACCCATGCTTCACCGGTAAATCTGACCTCATAGTTGCTGTGATTTTTGCTGCATACTTGCTACATATCCACCAATTTTCATCACGTTTCTAGACGTCTCACTGAATCAAAAGGTAAAGAAAAACCCCAGAACCGAAGTTCTGGGGTTTTGGATCTCTTTGAATTGTATTTCTCTTGCGAGATAATTATCTCTTTGATAACTCCGAACGCCTATTTTTCGGCTTTTTTGATGCATTTGTAAGTTACGTGGCAGTTACCGCTACTTTCTTTCCCGTTTCCTTAATACTACATCATGCACATACAATAAAGCAACTAATTCCGGCAGCTTTTAATTTTTTCTCTGTCTTCTCTGCGTTTTTGCGATCTGTATAAGCTCCCGCCTGTACTTTGTAAAGCCCGTTAATCATTCTTACAAATACGTCCTTATGCCCGGTCTTTTTGATTTTCTCCGCCATAAGGTCAGCTCCTTCTTTTCTCCTATATGCTCCCGCCTGGACTCTGTAATACTTCTTGTCCTCTGCTCCCAGGTCGTCGGTATTTGTATTCTTCGTATCGTAGTTGTACAGTTCGTATGTTTCGATAAGCTCAATAAGTTTCTTTGCGTATTCTGGGTCTGATGCATACCCAGCAGCAGCTACCGCGTTACAAGCTTCTTTGTAATCTGTTTCCCCGATTACCTTCGCATATCTCTTATACTTCTTTAAAAATGCGCTGTGGTCTTTTACGGAATCTTCCCAGGTGTCATAGGCTCTAAACTCTGCTTCTACCTGTACTTTCTTTCCATCTTCGTATTCCGTTGTTTTTCTTGTTAAAGTCTTACCCTTCCAGCCCTTTGTAGCCTTAATTCCAAAAAGTGCATTACCTGTCTTTGTCAGCTCTGATTTTCCCCAGGCGCTTTCTAAAATTGCCTGTGCTGTCGTTAAGCTTGCCGCTACTCCGCTGTTCTTCATATCGGCGGACGCAATAGCGCCCACCACTTCAATAAAATTCTTCTGTTCTGCGTTCATGTTCCTTATCCCCCTACACTGCCTGTAAGCTCGATACAGCTACCCAGCTTGTAATATCCTTAAGTCGTGCTTCCTGTACTCCGTTGTTTACCTGGATTTTATCTACTGTATGTTTCTTCCCGCCGCGCTGAGCTGCCGGAACTGTCTTACCGCGCGCCGATGATAAGCCACCGTATACCGCGCCGTCTTTAATTGTTACGGTACTTCCTACTGTAATACCTTTGCTTCCCTGGTTTCCGCTGTTCCCGCTTTTCTTAAGCCCGAACTGCTCCGCGATTGCTGTAGCCACTGCTGCCGCGACCTGGTCTTTTTTCGCTGTATAAATCTGCATATCGTCTTTGTCGTCGATAAAGCATACTTCCAGTAATGCCGAAGACGTACCGCTTGCTTTTGCTCTCGCGATCACACGCCAGTTTGTCCGCTTTACGCCCCTGTTCTTAAGTCCCAGCGCTGCGATTTTCTCTACAATCTTTGTTTCTACACCTACTGTCTTCTCTGCTGTTGTTACATAGATTTCCGTACCTGTAGTCTTCCCATTCCCGGCAAGGTCATTTACACAAGAATTAAAATGTACTTCCAGTACATAGTCATAATCTCCAAATTTTACCTGGCAGCAACCTTTACCCAGGTCTTTAAAAGCGTTCCTGTTCGTCGGGTATAAGTCAACTTGTGCATAGTTCCCCAGTGTTTCCTTAATCTTCTGTACCATTACTACGGTTTCTGTTGCTTCTACTCCAAATTTTGAGCTTGCGCCCGGGTCGCCGTCCCCGTGTCCACTGATAAGTAAAATTTTCATACAATCACGCTCCCGTTACAATCTTTCTCATAATATCGTCTTCCGTGTCTTCTTCCGTAACTGTTACTGTATTGTAAACGTAATCATATAAACTAGAATTATTTTCCAGCATTTTTCTAAATTCTGCTAACGCCTGGTCTAATAATTTGTCGTACTGTTCTTCCGTGATAAACAGTGTTACGATCGGGAATCTTTCTACCAGCCATTCCCATACCATAGAACGCTTAATACGTCCCGTTTTGCTTTTCAATTCTTTTTCTGCTTCTGTTACCATGTAAAGCAGCGCTACTTTTACTTTTTCAAGCTGCTGCTTTGGTGTCAGCTTCATAAATCTAAGGATTGCATACACGGTAAGCAGTCCCAGGATAAGAAGAATAAAAAAGTATACCCAGTTTTCAAGAATCATTTTTACAGTTTCCATAGTTTCGCACCTCTAAAAATTCTGTATTTCTGTCGGTTCTAACGCTTCGTCTATGATCGTATCTGTTTTATCTTTCATCTTTTGTATAACTCTTTCTTTTGTTTCCTCTGCCTGGTTTTCTTCTCCCAGTTCAATAAGCTTTTTTATCATTCCAAGCTGTATTTTAATACCATTTTCAAGCTGTACCGCTTTAAGATACCATACCACAGCGGCAGCAAATACGCCGCCAGCCGTCGGAATGATATAGATAAACACATCTGTAGGCTTTTCGTTCCAAGCGAACACTAAAGCCACTAAGCAAGCGCATACAAATAGTATGCCCGTCCACATTACAACCTTTTTCTTAAATTCTCGCTTATTCTTTTTCCTGTTCATGCTTCTGCCAGCCTTCCAGGTCTTTTATACGGTTATTTTCTACTGCTATTTTTTCAAATGCTACTTTAGAATCCGCTTCTAATTTGTACACTCTTTCCGCTACGTTGTTGTGTTTATCTAATTTCTTTTCAATATAATCTAATCTAGTGCGCATAATTCCGTATATTGTACCGATAGATACGCCATAGACTACAAGCTGTATCAACAGCCCTATCCAAAATTCATTACCCAAAATACTAACCTTCCTATACAGAAGACATTTCTATTAAGTCTTCCTTCCCCGCTTCTATGTCCTGTATCATCGTTAGTATAATGTTGTCTTCTTCCTCTATCGCTCTGTATTGTTCCAATTCTAACAGAAGCCTTTTATTTACTTCTGTCAAATCTGTAATTACGCTGGCTTGTACTTCAATCATTTGTAAAAGATAATTATTCATTTATTTTATCCCTTATCTGCTGTTTTTCTTCTTCTGTAAGGTTTTCGTAGCTCTCTAAAATCTCTTCCAGGTCTTCGCCACGCTGTACCTTTATTTTTACACCGCGTACAATAATTTTAAGTTTTGCACCTGTCAGCATTAAATAGCACCCCCTAAGATATCCGCCATAGTTTCTACAAGCTCGTCGGTTGTCTCTACCAGTCCGTCGGTTGTCTCTTTGAGATCGTCGTACTTTTCTTCTGCTGTTTTCTTTCCCGCTTTCTCCGCTGCAATTCTCCGGGCTTCTTCAATCCATTTAGCCAGGCTTCCGTTAATGCGCGCTTCCAGTTTTGCAGTTTCACGGGTGCAAAACTCAATCAATGTAAAACGGTAGTGTTTCGGTTTCTCTTCCGTTTCTTCTACCGTCTCTACATCCGTCTTAAGCTGTACACGCACACGCCCCGCCTGTCTCTCGACTATAGCCGCACCTGTCAGTACTTCCTCTTCTGTCTCTACGCCTTCTCTGATTCTTACCGCTTCCATTGCTTATCTTCTCCTTTGCGCTTTTTACGGTATCCTCAAAATACTTTACTTTCAGTCCGTAAGAATCTGTATTTTTTATCCAGCCGTAATAGCTTATAATACTTCTCGCATCGTGTCCGTTAAGTATCTGCTTCTTTCGTACCTTCCGTATTCTTCGTGTTATTCTTAAGCATATGCTGGAACGTAAGGTAGTACAGTCCCGGTAGAATCTATAGCCTATAAAGTCTATTGGTCTGTTTCCCAGTTTCCCTTTATCATTTGTCGCGTGCACTTGTAATTTACTCTTTATGTGTAAGCCTATTCGTGATAGCGCATCACGAATACAGGCTACATACTGCCGTAGCTTCTTTTTATTACTACTAAATAATAACATATCGTCCATGTACCTAAAATAGTATTTTATCTTGAAAATATGTTTTATTACAAAGTCTACTGGTGTCAGCATGATATTAGCGAACCAGTGACCGAACGGCGTACCTATTGGTATTCCTCTTTTCCCGGCTGCTGTCTCTTTTACCCAGTAAATATCTATACACATAAACAGTAATTCAAGTAACCTTTTGTCTTTAAACATTTTGATAAGCCGGAACTTCAAAAAGCAATGTAAAATATTGTCGTAGCACTTCTTAATATCCAAGGCTTCCCAGTACTTTGTATGCTTTACATTCTTATACGTCTTTCCTTTCCTGTTCTTCCTGGCTATCGCTCTTTCAATCTTCCTTTTGCAATACGTCCCGCCTTTTCCCTTTATACTTGCGCACGAATACATATACATCCTTCTTGTCAGAATAGGCTCAATGATCTGTAATACTGCCCGTTGTACAATCTTATCAACCATACAGGGCTTAGCGATCATTCGCTTTTTATGCCGCACACCGTCGTATATTTCTTTCCTTCTCAACTTACGCGGCTTATATCTGCCTTCTATCAAAAGTGCCTGTATCATTTTCGTGTATTTGTCGATATCCCCTAAATACTTTTCTTTCTGTTGTTTTGCATTTGCTTTTTCATTTTTCTTTGACTTCGTGGCGTTCGGGCTACTGCATACTGCCTTAATCGCCGTTTTAATGTTTTCATATTCGTAGATTTTTTCGTAGATTCCACCAACTCTTTTAGGTAGTATCTCTTGTTTCTTTAACTTTGATTTCTTATTTACTGGCTTATCCATATACTACCCTTTCTTAAATGCTTATTCGGAATACGTCCAAAGACGTACCGCCCTGTAAATAGCGGCTTCCGGGTTTCCCCTAATAGTTCCTTGCCAGTCGCTTATTTTTACCAGTCCTTCGCCGTGTCGGTTACTCTGGTAAGGTCACAGCTTGCGCCGTGTTTAGATAGTGTGCAATAATTCATATTTTCCATTATAAGCATTAAGAAGCACCCCGCCGATGTTCCAGTTCGCGTTACCGCTGCCGTTGTTCGCGTTCACGTAAGGCAAGCCCGCGTTAGCTCCGTTGTTCGCGTTACCGAAGACATACAAGACGTACCAGGCGGCTTACACACTAAATCCCTTTTATGTATTTTCTCTATCCTTTCATGTTCTATCTCCTTCCCGCCGTTTCTTTTGGGTAGTATATCATTTCATTTTGCAAATTCAATACTTTCCCCCTTTCCTTCCATTTTCCTGGAAATCTTTAGGTATTAGGGGGCTGCCCGCCCCCGTTACACCCCCGGTCTTACTGGCGCTTCTTAAGAAGCACCCCGCCGATGTCCCAGTTCGCGCCACCGCTGCCGATGATCGCGTACACGCAAGGCAAGCCCGCGTTAGCTCCGTGGCTCGCGCCACCGAAGACATACAAGACGCACCAGGCGGCATTGTTATTACTCCACAAATACGCCCCGTTTCCTTTGCCAACCGAAGAACCGCCCAGCTTTTCACACCACATTTCTAACGGGTGTTCCGGGTCGAATCCTTCCAAAAGCTGCCAGCCGGACGTTGTAGGAAATGCGAAGCTTAACGCCTTATAATTCGGGTCTGTATCTCCTACGTTATCTTTCGTCGCTGTGTTGTCGTAGCATACATATAATTTGTCCTGGTATCGGTTCACATTATCCACAAAAGCATACTGCCCGTTATGCTCATGCCCTAAAAGCAACATAGCGTGCTTACCGTCATTCACTAAGCAGCCGTCCCTCATTCCCAGGCTATCGGTTGTTCCCGATATATTAGCGCAATGACTAATAATATTACCTACTGCAATATTTACCGGGTCGCCGTCAAAATAGATTGCTTTCCCTGTTACGCTTCCGTTGCTGTAGTCTTCCACTCTTGTAATTAGTCTCTGCTTCGCTACCTGTGCTCCGCCCAGGCTTGTACCGATTTCCACAGCATTTCCTACCAGGTATTCGTTGGCTGCTGTCGCAAGTGCGATAACAATACGGTTTGTACTCTGTTCCGCTACTAAAGCCTTGTCCTGGTCTGTGTATCTCAAATAGTAATAGCCCTTGCATACTTTTTCTTGAGTATTAAGACTCGCGTATTTCACAAGAACCAGCATACTATACGCCCAGTAGCTTGTACTATCCATGCTGTAGTATCCTTCTCCGGCTGCTTTTGATCGTGCACGTACCGTAGCTCTATTTATTCTGCAATCCGGGTGCTTTCCGCTCATGGATACGTGCTTACTTCCCATAAGTGAAGACGGGTAGCGTCCCCACTCCCACGGCTCTATATATACCGCTCCGTCAAATGCTCCGGCGGAAATCTGTACATATTCGTATGTATCGTCTCGCCAGCGTTTGAGATAATATCCCGGATACTCTGTAAGTACCATGTACTTCGTTGGGTCGTACCCCGGTTCTCCGATATACGCTATTGTTTCCCCTGTATCCAGGTCGCAGCATTTAGATACAATCCCCGCCCACGGCATTACATAAGAAAAGTCGTCTTTCCCTACTTTTGTCCCTATTGTCGGGTTTGCTTCCATGCCTACACTTGCGTCTGTACGTTCCCAGGTGTCACTTACATTTGCTGTATTCCACACCCTTTTTACCCCGTAAATCGGCGCGCCTACCTGGGTATGAATCCCGGCAGCTCTTAAGAGTGCGTTTGTTTCTTCCTTCGTGTATCCCTTAATATTTTGTGTAGCTTCTACTCCGGCAGCTTCTATTTGCGCGATTGCTTCCGCCTTTGTATCTGCAATCCCTTTTACTACGTCTTCTGCCTTCGCCTTCGCCGCTTCTGCTGCTTTTACTGAGTTTGCCGCTGCTGTTTTGCTTTCTGCTGCCGCGCTTGCTGAATTTGCCGCTGCTGTTGCGGACTTTCCGGCGGCTGCCTTAGAATCTGCTGCCGCGCTCGCTGAATTTGCCGCTGCTGTTTTACTTTCTTCTGCCTTGCTCGCCGCCGTCTCTGCCCTAGAAGTATAACCCGGTATCTGTTTCATAGCTGATTCTGCTGTTTTAACTGCTTCATTAGCTGTATTTAATGCAGTATTCGCTACTTCCTTTGCAAGTCCCACCGTTCTTAATGCATCTGTAAGGCTTTCGTATTCGTTGCTGCTTTTAATATCGTCTTCGTTTACCGCCCCGTCGTCTACATTCAAATAGAATTTAGCTGTACTTAATACACCGCCGTCAGTTCCGTACAGTACTACGTCTACAATAGCTGTACCCTTGCAAGTTGTCATTTGCCCGCTTATGTCGATTACGATTGTATTATTATCTTTCGTAGCATTTTTAGTAACCTGTTTTCCATCCGCCTTTCTACAGCGAACTTCTACAGTATTTACCCCAGCAAGGCTATAGTCCTCTCCATTGTCTTTAATTTCCGCAATTACCCGGCGTTCTGTATCGCCCATCTTTGCGAATACAACTTTATAGGAATCTCTTAAACCTACATCTAACGTAAGTCGTGTGATCTGTTTATTCATTCTTCAACAGTTCCCCTTTGTATTGTTCAAATTCCATAGCTGCTACTGTAGCATTTCCCGCGCGTACATTTGCTAAGATACTTTCAAGAACCAGCACCGTAATACTTGAATGTAAGCCGTAATTTCTTTCTGCCATAATAACCGCTGTATTGATATCTTTTTTTGCTTTTTCAATAGTTACGCTAAGCGGCTCGGCTACTCTCTTAACTGCTTCTTCTTTTGTCTCTACGTGGTTTTCTTTCTCAACCTCTACTATTTTCCCCATATTCTTAATGGCTTCTTCTTTTGTTTCTGTGTGTCTTTCTTCTTTTACTTCTTCTCTGCTCATACTACTTCTTTTTCCTCTTCTATTTTCATTTCGCCCACTTCTGTATTGAAAAGCCTTACCGTGGTTTTTTCTATTACCGGGCTTTCTTCTTCTTTCGGTTCTTCCGCTTCATTGATCTTTAAGTATCTGTCTTTTTCCATAGTTTCTCCTAACTACTCGGCGCGCTTGTTATGCCGCCATTTCTTACAGTTATCGACGAACTCCACCAGGTAATAGTGCCATCACTATTCGCCTGTATTTTTGTTATTATCGGAATCGACCCCGACCAACTAGTATATCCATCGTATGACGTGTTTCTTAAATCAGCGTTATACAAGTTCCAACCATGTGCGTACATATTACAACCAAAATGTAAGCCCTTTTCTGTGTAAATACTATTCGCTCTCGAATAACATAAAATCGTATCGTAACTTGTCGCGCCGCTACTTTCTTCTTGCGCCCACGCCATATATTTTCCTTGATATTCCAAATCGAACGTAAGCCCTTTATGCGCGCTATTACTCTTCCACTCATTTGTACCTATTCGCCCTACAAAATAATTATCCCTATAGAATGCATTTCCCGACTGGTCAAATACTGCTCGTTTGCCTTTTGTTGTTACTTCTCCATTGTAAATAGCAATCTGTCCGGCTGAAATTTGCACATACTTAGAACTATTATTAAATGCAACTAGCACATTATTGTAATATTGGGTTATATAGCTTCCCATATCCCCTTTTTCTACTTTACTCGTTATTTTATTTGCATTTACTTGTATAGAGCTTCTAAGTTCGTCTTCTATGCCTTCTGCTCTTTTTACCTCTGCTTCGATAGCGTCATTTGCTACTGTAAATTGCGCTTCTGCATGGTCTTCGTATTTACCCAGTACTTCAACGTCTTTAATGTAAATCGTAGTGTTATCCACATAGTTATACACATAAAGGTACTTTGTCCCCGCCGAGCTTATAGTTATCTCCGTTTCATACTGTTTAAATACTTCGTCGTCCAGTTCTCCGGCTTTTGTATAATAACTTGTTCCACCAAGCGAAACTCTAATTCTTGCTTTGCTTATGCTTCTTAAGTTCGCCCCAGCTTTGAACCTTACCGTATATGTTCCAGCTTTCAGTTTCCAGCTTTGGCGCATGTAGATGTTAGACGTTCCCCTTGTAATACTTGCTACATTCCCTAAGTATTCGTCGTTTATAGCTTTAATATTATTGCTATCACTTAAGTTCCATCCGTCTAAGTTTCCACTTTCAAAAGTTCCATTTTCTACATAGTTATGTTTCAGCTCGTTTACTGCTTTTTTTGCATATGTTTTTACTGATTCTGCCGACTGGTCTATAGCCGTATTCATGCTAACCTGTGTAACATATTTCTTAAGCTTTTCGTCCGTGTCGGCTTTTGCATCTGTCAACGCTTTATTTGCCTTTGTGTCCGCGTAGTTTTTCGCATTTGCTCCCACTGTATCGGCGTAACTGTTCGCCCCTGTGCCTACCTTATCTGCATACCCTTTTGCGTTTATTTCCGCTTCGTTTGCCAGGTTTCCCGCCGTTTCATCTACATACTGAAAACTGGTATAAGTTTTACTTGCTTCGGTCTTGATCTGTTCCGCTGTCTGACTTATCGCCGTATTCATTTCTGTAGTAGTAACATATTTCTTAAGCTTCTCATCTGTATAACTCTTTGCTCCCGCTCCTACAGTATCCGCATATCCTTTTGCGTTTGTTTCTGCTGCTCCGGCGGAATCATCTACATACTTATACGTTGTATACTTCTTGCTCGCTTCGGTCTTAATCTCTTCTGCTGTCTGGTTTATTGATGTCCCCATTTCGACCGTAGTAACATACTTCTTAAGTTTTTCTTCCGTATAGCTGTTCGCGTTGCTTTCTGCTTCATTTGCCAGGTTTCCCGCTGTTTCGTCTACATACTGAAAAGTAGTGTAGGTTTTCTTGAAATCGCTTTTAAGCCCGTCGATATCATTTTTATAGTTTCTCTCTACAGTGTTTACCGCTTCGCTTATATGGGTTTCCACCGACTTTTTATAGTTGATGCTGATAGATTCCGCTTGTATGCTATCTGCTTTTATAAGCGCTCCGTCAAGCTGCCCGACACATATATAATCAGCATAGAAACCGCTACCAGTTCCAAAGGTCTTCCAATCCCAGTCTTTCCCGTCTGCTGTACGTTCTGATGCAATACAGAAGCCCATTGTACCGATAGACATAGCCCCGTAAGTTGGGCTTCCTTCTACCAGGTCTTCAAATATTACCGCCCTTACTTCTGAAGGTTGCGATATGTCGCGCTGGGCTTTTAATTGTGCCTTTACAGCGTCGATTTTACCGTATACTTCTTCTGCCTTAAGCGTCCCGTCTTCCCTGGTTACTTTCTGTATAATATCTGCCGCGCTGGTTGTCTTGTCAAAATAATTTTCTATAAAGTTCCCTAGCTCAACTTCTGCGTTTTCTTCCTCTATGCAGTCGTACACAAGCCTTATACATCTTGCCGTTACATTTATCTTAAGCTTTCTGTCCTTTGTTAATACGTCGTCGCCTATTCCTATTGTTGTTAATTTCTTGTAGTCTTTATAGTCTTCCGTATTCGCAACTTCTACCAGGTCTACTTTATAATTTACTTTCGGCTTATCAAGCCCGTTTTCATACTCTTTTGTGCACCGTCTTTTAAGTTCTTCCCTTAAAAGTTCCAGCGTACTAAATCCTTCTTCCCCTTCCTGGCAATCTTCCAGTAACTTAACATCTTCAAATTTAATAACTGCTGCCCTGGGATTTGCATAGCTTCCAATGAGCGGGCTATCTATCCACGGTTCTTCCCCTTCCAGGGTGTGCCCGTTGTATGATACCGGGATAATTCGCGTTACTACATCGTCTATACTTATGTCCGCTTCTATCCCTGTCATATTCCGCCCAAACTCTGCGCACGCTCCATAGTCCCCGCCCAGGCGATCATTTATGATAACAGTAAAATTATCATACATTCTTTCGCCGCCCCAGCGATTTATAAAGCTGTTTTCATCGTCCCCGCCAATTGCTTCCATGATGTTTTTACGGATATAGTAGGCTGTTGATCGCGTTTTAATATTTGTCTTCGCCTTGTACTTCGTACCGCTTAAGATTATATCTAACGCTTCTTGCCCGGTCTTGTCCGTCGGTCTTACATCTACCAGCATTTCTCCGGCAGAATCATAGAAAACATGCCTTGCATAAGCCGTTACTTCTGTCTCAGTCTTTGTATAATCATAGATTCTAAAAAGCTGCTTCTTTGAGTATGGCGTAGGTGCTGCTATCACATTATCAGTTACCAGGTATTCCCAACGCCCCAGGTCGTCTATAGAGTGTTCTAAGGTAAGCTCTGCCACTCCTTCTACAGTAAGTTCTACTTCGCACGTAGTCGGCGTTAAGGTCATATCTCCGTTACTTCCGTAGTCCTCATTGCCTTTAACGTATACCTCTATCATTTATCTGCACCGCCAGTTAGGTTTTATCTTAACTGTAAATCCAGGGCTTACACTAAATGTATTTTCCCCTTCTTTTAAATACAGGTCTTCATAATACCCGGTAAGCCGTCTGTTTGCCGTTTCCTTCAACGCCGTGTAGCAAAGTTTCAGCCCGGTATCTATAACCAGCTTTCCGCCGATATTCGCCGTAACTTCCGTACCGTTTACAGTAAGTGTACATACGCCGTCCCCCGCGATCTCATACACTGGTTTGCACTCTTCAAAAGCATTATACAGTGTATCGCTTAAGTTCCTGGTTTCTGCTCCTTCTATCAGATACATATAGCCTTCACAAGTAAATGTTACCTGGAATTTCCCGATACGCTTCGCTAAGCGCTCGTTTGTCCCTATATCAATTTTCTTCACTTTGTAATAATAGCCCGGGTCGTCTGAAAACATAAGCATACCTGTACTTTCCTTAAGGAATCGCCGTTTTATGCTTCTGAAATCTTCCGCCCAGTCTTCCGGGTCGTCTGACAGGAAGTTATAAGTAATCTCAATGGGAATATCTTTTAATGTTCCTTTTTTTCTGTATAAATTCCCGTCCCTTCCCGGTACTTTTATCTCGTCGTACTCCTGTTCTGCTGTAGGGATATTAGGGCGGCTCACGGGCTTAACGCCCGCGTCTCTGTCCCTAATATTGTTGTATATTGTATAATATACTCCGTTCATTATGCCGCCCCTTTCGCTTTCTGCTTATTTTTCTGTTCTTTCGTTACGTTCTTAACTACTCGCTTCGTTGTCTTTCGTGCTATCTCTTTTCCGTCAAGCTCTGTAATATTCGTAATTTCTACTATTACGGTCTTCTCTGAATTGTCCGTAAATTGTGTAGTATCTACTCTATTGTTCAGCGCTACTACTTTCGCACTCTGCTTAACTTCTGTTATCGGTGTAATCTTTGCTACGTTCTTTGTAAGTGTTCCCAGGCTCTTATTTATGTCTTCTTCGACATTTCCAAGTTCGTTTGTGAAACCTACGCCCGCTCCTTGTGCCATGTACTTACCTATTTCGTCCTGGAATACCCTCGACGGCGAATGAATACCAAGCGCATTTTTTACACCGTCTACGATTCCGCTAAAGAAGCTCTGTACTTGTCGTCTGAACCAACCAGCGGCGTTACATATTCCATTCCATACACCAGTTACGATATTGTATCCTACGCTCGCCATTTGCGACGGTAGCGAAGCTACACCGTTAATCACAGCACTTACTAACTGACTTGCCGCGTTTCTACCCTGTTGTAGCAGTCCGCTTCCCCAGTTTGCTACAGATTGTATAGCGCCCTGTATTGCGTTCCAGACTCTGCCCGGCATCTGTGAAAGTGTTGAATATACATTACTTAAAATATTCGATGCTGCCGTGCTCGCCTGGCTTAACATCTGTTGCCCCCAGTTCGCCATATTTGTAATCGCGCTTACTATTGCGTTCCAAATCTTACCTGGAAGCTGGGATAAAAAGTTTACGACCGTCGTTATAGTATTCTGTATATAATTAGTTGCTTGTGTGTATACCTGTTGTCCCCAGTTCTGTACGTTCGTGATCGCGCTTACTATCGCGTCCCAAATTTTTCCTGGAAGCTCTACCAGGAATGTTATTACCGTGTTAATAAAATTCGGTATTTCTGTAGTCGCCCATGTTACCAGGTCAATACCGAACTGTACTACATTCCCGATTGCTTGACCGATTACATAGCCGATTTTATACGGCAATTCCTGGAAAAATGCTATTGCATTTGTTACAAATTCAGTAGCAGCCTGTACAACTGCTGCCTTCATATTTTCGCCCCAGGTCGTTACTGTCGTAACTGCTCCCAGTATTGCGTCCCAAATTTTCCCCGGTAATTCCTGGAAAAATGTTACAACGCTCGTTATCGCGTCACTTGCCGCCTGGGTCGCCGCTGTCTTTACATTTTCGCCCCAGGTTGTTATCTTCTCGACCGCTCCCAGGATTGCGTCCCAAATCTTGCCCGGTAACTCCCGGAAAAATGAAGCGATATTATCTACAATATTCCGGAAAGTTTCGCAATGTTCGTACAGCAGTTTAGCCGCACCCGCGAACGGATTCGCCAGGAATAATAGAATATCTTGCCAGTTATCTTTTACAAAATCTACAACCTTGCTTAGTGCGTTTGGTATTGTTTCTGTAAAGAATTTTGCAATTTCTCCTACTACTTTTCCTACCGTATCTTTTACGATGTTCCAGGCATTTACTACCGCCGCTCTTGCATCTTCATTTGTGGCGACAAATCCGACTATAGCCGCTACCAGTGTAGCAACCAACGTTATAATTAACATCATCGGATTAGCAGCCATTGTTATATTAACAAGTTTCTGTACGGCATTTAGCGCCACTTCTGCCGCCGTAAGTCCCTGTATAGCTGTTACTACTCCGTTGATTATCGACGCTACCTTAAATACCGCAAATCCCGCACCTATGGCAGCTAATAAGCTGGCTATCGTGTCGCCGTGGTCTGCAATCCAGCCCAGCCCTTCCAGGATTTTAGGTAATACCGCTACAATAATTTCACTGGCTTTTTCTACCAGGTTTCCGAAACCTGTAGCAACCTTATCAAGCGCGCCGCTCAGCTCCCCGCTCGTTAAATCTGTCTGTAAATCTCCTATTACGTTCGTAATATTCGTTACTGCATTTTTAAGCGGTGTCTCGAACTTTTCATAAGCAGCAATTCCAAGCCCTTCCAGCCCGCTCTTTAATATCGTAATTTTACCCTGTAAGTTATCATTCATCGTTGCCGCCATTTGTTCGGCAGCGCCCGTAGAATTTTCTATGTATCCGCTTAACTCATTGAACCGCTCGCCGCTGTTCGCAAGTAAAGCATTTACGCTCTTAAGGTCAACTTTATTAAAGATTGTGTTTAATACTTCTGTCTGCTCTCCCTGGGTCATATTTCCCAGGATTCCGTTAAGGTCTTGGAAAGTCTCATTCAACGGGCGCATATTCCCGTTTGCGTCGAAGACTTCAAGCCCTAACTCTTGCATTTTTTTCTTTGCGGTATCCGTCGGCGCTGTAAGGCTTAAAATTACGTTTCGTAATGCTGTTCCGCCTTCTGCTCCCTTCGTTCCGCTATCCGCGAATATTCCTAATACGGTATTCGCTTCGGTAACTCCGCCCGCTAAGCTCTTAGCCGTTCCGCCTACGCTAAGCAGCGCTTCGCCCAACTGTTGCACACTGGTATTACTCTTTTGTGAGGTCTTCGCCATTTTGTCTACAAAACTTTCTGTAGTTCCGGCTTTGTCCCCTAGTGCGCTCATGCTGTCCGTTACCATGTCGGAAGCTGTCGCTAAATCCATTCCGCCCGCTGCTGCCAGGTTCAAAACTGTAGGTAATGTCTCTACTGCTTTGTCTGCATCATATCCGGCAAGTGCCATATAGTTAAGGGCTTCTGCTGCCTGGGTAGCGCTAAACTGGGTAGTATTTCCGGCTTCTTTCGCTGCATTTTCCAGCTTTGTATAAGCTTCACTTCCCCCGGCTATTTCCTGGGTAGTCATGCCCATAGTAGCCGCTACCTGGCTCATGCCACTCTCGAAGTCCATACCGACGCTTATCGCGCCCTTCGCAAGTTCCTTTATACCGTTGGCAAGCTCTTTTACTCCGTTGATGATCGCGGAAGAAATAAGATTAGCCTTAATAACGTCGCCCAGGCTTATAGTTTTATTCCCGGCTTCGTCCATGTTGCTTCCCGCCGTCTTTATTTCCTGTCCGAAAACAGTCCATTTCTTTTCGGCGTTCGTTAATTCTTCTTCTGTATTTTTTAATGCTGTATTCTGCTCAGTAAGTGCCGCTTTCGATTCATTCAGCTTAACCGTATTCTTCGCTATTGCGTCTTCCTGTTTCTTTACAGCATTTGTAGCCTTTGCGTGTGCTTCTTTTGCTTCTTCTAGCTGTGCATTTAGTTTTTGGCTTTCCTCGCTGTCTTTTCCAGTCGCCTTAACGCTATCTTCATGGGCTTTCGTAAGCTCTGCTACCTTCTGCTTTGCCTTGTCTTCCTTCTCTATCAGTTCTGTAAGCTTCTGCTTCTGAGCTGTTAAATTGGTCTGCTGTAGCTTAATTGCGTCCGTTTGCAGCTTAATCTTACTTGTAAGCTCTGTCTTCTTAGCCTTAAGTAAATCTGTCTGACTTCCTAATGCTTTCGCTTGTGCCGCTTCTACCTTATATTCGCTGGTAACAAGCTTCATTTGCGTAAGCATTGATTTCATTTGACTGGTAAACTCGCTTGTATTCGCCCCTACTCTGAGACTTGCACCAGCCATTTATTACGCTCCTTATGTCTACTTTTCCCGGTCATATTCGACTTGAAATACAACGTAGTCCAATAAGTCGCTTAAATCTGATTCTAAGCACTCCTTATAGCTGTTTCGCATACTCTTTATACATATCTGTAGGATAGCGTCCAGGTTGTCCCCGTATGATCTCCATATTTCTTCCTGCGTCGTCTCTTCGATATATCCATTTTCCTGGTCGTATTCATCGAACGCGCTACCCTGGTCTTCTTCCGGCACTCCGCCCAAAAGTGTACCAAGATACCGTATTTTTTCATTGACAGAAATATCTATGATTTCTACTATCGCTCCAAACGTATCTATAATGTCTGCTACGTCCAGCCGTTCTATTTCTTCATTCTCTACCCTGTCGTTAAATACAGCCTGTATCACGGCAGCGTATAGCTCTAATAAGTCGTCTTCATCATCAGTACAGCTAATTCTCTCCATAAGCTTTATAAATCTTCGGTAAGCGTATGTCGTGATTCTGTATAGCCTTTTTTCTCCTTCCTCACATTCCAGGCAGTAGTCTATTACACCTGTGAGCTTAAATTTTTTTTTGCGCCCGCGGCTTCGTCCTTAAGCTTCTTAAGGATATTCGCGTTAATCAGTCCGAAGTTAAAAATAATCTCTGAAACATCTTCTAAAGATTCGTTCGCTTCTTCAAAAGTAAACTGATTATCATACACCAGTACAATAGTGTTAATCATTTCGTCCAGTTCCGCGTCTGTATAGGTCTGCTTCTCCGGGCGTGTCAGTCTTTCGTATACCTCGCGGAAGGCTTTATATTTCTTTCTTCCAATCTTTCCGCAATCGTATTCTTTGCCGCCGATTGTAATAATATTTGCTTTCCCGGTCTTTGCTGTCTTTTCCGCCTGTAAATTGCTCTTGTTCAGAATTTCCGCATTGATAAGTGAGAAATTAAGCAGAATATCCGGGATTTCGTCCAGCGCGTCGCTGGCTTCATCAAATGTAAACTGATTTCCGTATACCACTACGATAGATTCAATCATTTTATCTAAGTCTTCGTCTGTGAAAACCATAGAAGCAACTTCCTTCTTTAAAAAGCTGTCGAATGTCTCACAAAATGATCTGTATTTTTCTCTTGTAATTTTTCCACTTTCATATTCTTTATCGTTAATTGTTATTTTCATATTCGCACCTTCTTAGCGGTGTCAGAATATGACACCGCCCCTTTTTTTCTCTTTTTACGCTGCTACATCTGCTTTGTATTCCTGTACCGCCCCAAACCATTCCGCAATAGCTTTTTTAGCGTTTGCATGTTCTTCAAGTAATTGTGATTCGTCCACCTTAAGCGCATAGAAGCGTTTTGCTTTTCCGTCTACGGTATCCTCTTTCTTTCTTGCGTAGAAAGTAAATGTAATCTTCTGTGTCTGAGCGGTCTTCTTGTCCTTGATTGTCTCGTAGGACTCTTCCGGGTGTTCTGCTTTTCCGCAATAGTACCATACAAATTCGTACTTCCCGTTGTTCTGCTTTGCCCGGAATCCTAAAGCAACTTCCTTCGCTCTGTCGCTCTCTGATTTTACCAGGTAGCCGGATTTATACAGGGAATCAAACAGTAACGCATAGTCGCCCGGTGTCAGTCTGTTTACTTCCAACTCAATTTCTGCTTTTACAAATGTTTCTGTAGTATCCTCTACTTCGTCGTCACTGTATAAGTACTCTACCTCGAATGTCTCTTTAATAGTTGCCGTGATTGCTTTCGCCAGCCTGGTAGGTGTGCCTGCTGCATAGGTCGTAGCATCGTTTGTAGTAACTTCCGCTACACAGATATCCTTTAAGCCTACTACTCGGCTTCTCTCAATCGTCTGTTTATTTTCCTGGACTTTCATTACCTTAGTCTTCTCCTTCGGTATTTATCAAAAAATAAAATCGCGCTGCTTTATGGTATATTTTCGTATCCTGTTCATAATCATCATTTCCCGCAAAATATGTAAAGCCCGCCTTCTTAAGTAATTTCTTTATTTTCCGTTTCAAAAGAAAACAATCTTCTTCACTCCATATGTCTACCTGTATATAATATTCTTCTGCTTCGTTCTTATCGTCGCTATGGTTCGCGTCGGTATCCGTAATATAGTAAAAAGTAATATGGGTATCGTTTATATCCTGGTTATACCAGCCTTCTTCTACGTGTTTTCCCGTTATACCTATTACGTCTGCTATATACGCCGTTAAATCCAGGTCTTCGTTATTCGGATAATCCGCCATGATCTGCTTAAGCTGCTGCTTTTCTTCTTCACTCAGAAGTGCCATATTATCCCCCTAACTTTTCCTTTAAAACTTTCTCGTATTCTTCTTCTGCTATGCTCTTTAGTGCGCGATATGTCGGGCGCGCTGCTTCCAGCATGAATTTTTTAGGCTTATGCATCGTCGTACCCCATTCATGGAACTTCATGTAGAAAAATGGCGAAGTATCGCTTTTTTCCCAGCCTATGACTTCTCCATAGTTCCCGCTTTGTGTCGTTCCCTTCTCCGGGACATTATCCGCCGCGTGCTGCCCCGTCCTGCTGCCGCGCCGCCCGGATTTCATAGGGTTTTTACTGTATGCTTTCTTCCTTATCTGCCCTTCCGATTCTTCTAAGCCGACTTTCCCGGCTTTCTTTACAATCTTTTTATTTAGGTCTTTCAGTTCCGACGCTGTAGCAAGCCTTTCTATTTCCCGCTGCACTTCGTCCAGTCCCAAAAAATCCATAGTAATATTAAAACTCATACTACTTCTTGCCCTTTAAGTACCACTTTCCGGCGGTCGTATTTGCCGTAATCGGCATTGATAAGCTTAAATATGCGTTCACCCCATACTACCCGGTATTCCTTTGTATTTAAGGCTTCCAGAGCTTTGCAGTATCGCGTTTCAAAGTTCATTACATTTTCTAACTTTGCTTCCAGGGCGGTATACAGTTCTTTCCCGTACAGGCTCTTTACTTCACACCAGCATTTTAAGTAGTCGTCCCACTTTTCTACTGGTCGCCCTTTTTCTACGGTCTTTTGCCGCTTCTGTATCATTACATACATTTTACCTACCCCACATTCGCTAGCTTATCCAGGATAGTTTTTGTAATGTTATCCTGTTTTGTGTTATTGCTTACTGTAGTTCCTCTTACGTCGTACATATCGCTTATTACTTTCTTCTGTAAGAGGGTTGCAAGTCTGCAACCTCTCTTATATTCTTCTTCGCTATTGTATTTATCCTTTTCCCGGTATGCAGTACCCACACAACCGTCTATATAAGCTTCGGATATATCTATAAGCTCCGTGATATAGTCGTTATCATCGTCATAGCCTACCCTTAAATATTCCTTCGCTTCCTGTAATGTGATCGCCATAAGCTACGCCTACGCTGCCGCGAACTCAATTTTAAAGTCTGCTCTGTCGTCCAGTTTCTCACAGTCAAAGCGCTCCTGTACTTTCAGCGCCAGTTCGTCAGATTCAAAGAATACAGACTTATCCGTAGACACTGTATAGCCTTTTCTCTCGAAGAATTTAACCAGGGCATACAAATTTACTACATAGAAAATCATTTTTTCTGTAGTGCTTGCTGTAATATCTTCGTCACTCAGCGTAATAAGCTCTTTACCCTGGAAGTATTCTTTACCGTTTACCTCTTTAACCAGGTCTAAGTTTCTTCCGTTCTTATCTTCCTGTGACTTTAAGTACACGCTGCCGGAAAGGTTTGTAATTACTACCACTCTTCCGCGAAGTGTCGGTAATACTCCGTCGATAATTTTCTTTACATCTCTCCAATCCTTCGCACCTGTAGACTTGTCTACCGCACTTCCTTCTACGATCTGCATAATCTCATCATTTTCAGTATTAACCCCAGCTTCCGCGAAGTCCGGCTTAATAACTTCCTGTACGATATTTACGGCTTCGTCTTCCTGTAAATCGTTTGCAATCGGTACAAGTGAACCGTAATTCTCAATGTCGTACTTGATATCCTCTGTATTTGCCGCTTCTCCTGTAAGCTTCGTGCCAGATTTATACTTTTTCAGCTTTTTACCGCCGATTTTTGCAAACGGCATTTTGCCATGGTTAGAGGTTGCTTTGATTACATGGCAATGGTTTTTAAGGCTTGGGAAACCAGCTCTTAATACCTGGATATCGTTTACGAACTGCTCCGGCAGAATAGCAGCGTTACCGTCGATATTTACGGCAGCTCTTTCTTCGTCTGTCAGTGCTGCCTTTCCATGCAAAGCAAATTTTACGGCAGCTCTCAACTCGCTTACTGCTCCTGTTGATCTGCTTTCTTTCTGTTTCTTCTGTCTTCCCAGGTCTTCCCGCTCTTCGTCGTCCTCTGCTTCTCTTACCGCAAGCAATTTCTGTAATTTTCTCTTTTCTGCTAAAGCTTTCTCTGCCTTGTCCGCGTCTCTGCTTTCCAGGTATCCGTTAATTTCCTCTGTTTTCTGTACAATCTCTTCTCTTAATTCCTGTACTGTCATTTTGTTACTCCTTATTGTTTTTATCTGCGATTTCTAGTAGTCTCGCTTCTTTTCTCAGCTCTTCCAGCCGTTTCTCTTCTTTGGTATCTGCTTTCATACGTTCAAAGCTTCTACAGTTAATTTGTGAACTGTCATAAGCTGGGAACGTACACGGGCTTACTTCCAACAGCTCCGCTTTTACAACACTTCTTTTGTACATTTCTTCGCCTTCGTGCTGTACTTTGCTCCATTTATCTTCTAAACAGATAAAACCGAAGCTACTACCGTCTACGTCTCCACGCTTCACGCTTTCCCGTACATCGTTTCCCCATGTGTTATTAGGTAAATCAATGTCGTAATTCAGCCCGGTAGTATCCCCCATGTTAAATCTGAGTGTATCCGTCTTCGTGCTTCCAAGTGGTCGGCTTGTGTCGTGATTCCATAACGCTTTTATCTCGCTGCCGTTCTCTTTGCATCTGCTTAAGCTTTCATCGAAGCACCCCGCGGCGATTTCCTCTAAATATTTGTCGCCCCAGCGGTCAGTAATAACTACAGGCGTATTATACTTAACTGCATAACCGCCAATCGTGCGGCTTTCTTCGCCTTCTGCTGCTGCTCTTACTTCAAGCTGTATTTCCTGGGCTGCTACATAATTTCTTTTTTCCTGTATTCCTACTGTTTCTTCCCTGTTGTGTGTTTCATTCTTCGGCATTACCCTTTATCTCCTTTCCCAAATCTTTAAGCTTAAGCACACCCGCATTTACTATAAGGTCGTCGCCGTCCTCTGTGGTTTCACGTCCAAGTTCTAACCTCGCTTCGTTCGGTTTCATAATTCCACCAGCCACATAAGCGCATAGTATTTTTTGCTGTGTTTCCGGCGAAGAACGTAATATTACATTTGTGTTATGCTTCGCTTTATACCCTTGTGTTCTTTCCTCTTTTGTTAAACAGCTCCACGTAACTTCCTGTTCGATTGACTCATACAAGATAAGCAATGTATCTACTAAAAAACTTAACTGCTGCTGTTCTAGCGAATTATTATTTGTGTCTTTCAAGTCATTAAGCTGATACATTTTTATACCGAATAGCGCCGCGATCTGACTAATAGACATTCTTCTGATCTGTTCGTATTGCGCGTCTGCCAGCGATAAATTAACGGGCTGTACATTAAATCCCGCTGGTACTGTAAAGATACGTTTCCCTTTACTGTAAAGCTTTCCAAACTTTTCCTGTATCTTCTTAAGCTCTTTTTCGTCTCTTATGTCACTTGTAAGCTGTATTACCATTTTGTTAGTCAACCCGTTATCAAATAACGTATTAAGGTAATTCTGTGCTTTAATCTGTACGTCTATCGTGCTTTTTACGATAGTCCTTACTGCTTCCGTGTTGATTCCGTCCATAGTAAAGCCTTTGAATATCAGCAAATCCTCATAAAAGGCGCTTTCGTTCATTCCCGTACCTGGTACTTTGAAATCAACTAAAACTTTATGCTTTTTGGTTGATCTGAGTACACCCGCATCGTCTATGGTGATTCCTTCTATCGTGCAAGGGTACAAAGCTTCTATTTTCCCTTTTCTTCCGTACACTTTTACCGCTCCGGCTATGCCTTCGTGCTGCCTGGTGGCTTCTATTGCCTTCCAAAAGTCTACCGCCGTCATATACGGGTTTGGTCTTAAGCTCAAAAGTTCATATAACGGATGTTCTTTTGCCCTTCTTTCGCCTGTTTCCGTGTCCTGGGTAAGATATAGCGGCGTTTTCGCCACTGCTTCCGACAGCTTTTTTATACAGGTAAAGTAGGTTGCTTCCTTCATTGCCGCCGCTGGTTGGTCTTCTTCTATCCCGAAAACCTTTAAAAAAAGCTTTTCTTCGTCCGTAAGTCGCGGCGTATCGTCTACTTCTTCGCTTCTTTTTTCCAAAAAATCCAAAAACATTAACTTTTACCACTCCTTACTATCATAATCGCGACTGCTGCCAGCTCAGCAGCTAAAACATACATACCGATATGCGGGTTTATGTCGTATGTCGTCCCAAACACTACCGCCATAGCTGCCAATAATAGCCCGTCTGCGATCACTATTTTTTTCTTTATGTTTTTTAACTTCTTAAGCATATTTTTTTCCTTCTTACATCGCGTCCAGGTATTCCACCGGGTTATAGTGTTCAATACCATTTTCTTCGATGCATAATAGCAAGCCCATAAGCATAGCTATTACACCGTCGATTTTAAATTTACTTTTCTTCTTGCTGTACTTAACTCCTAACATTTCGTCGTAAACTGCTATACAGTTCTTCGCCATGAATCGGAAGCACTCATTTTCTGCAATAATCAGCCTTTCGTCTACTAATAGGTTCTCAAAATCGTTAATAACCTGTGTCATGGTCTTAGTTCCCTGTCCTATCGGGATAACGTCCCAGCGGTCTTCTAATCTGTTTATGATTGTTGTACTTCCCCACTGGTCGAAGCCTATCTGTTCTATCCTGTATTTTTCGTCCAGTTCTACCGCATGGTCTAAGAAGCGTTCAAAATTTACATTTTTTCCGTCTAAAGCTATCAAATCGCCTTTTTTTATCCAGTATTCATAAGGGTTATTGTCCTTATGCTGCCTGTATGCTACCGTTTCTTTCGGCGTATACAGGTACGGTACTACGATAAATCGCCCGGTTGTCTCTTCATAAAATACCAGGACAAAGCCCGTAATATCATTTTTACTTGATAAATCCAAGCCACCCCAGCACTTCCAGCCTTCTAGGTCTTTCGTGTCTACCTTTTTCGTACACAAGTCCCACAAATCCATATTTATAGCACCTTTTTCATGGTCTAACGCTACGTGCTGGTTCAAAAACATACGCCTAAACATATTTTCCTGTAAGGGCATAAGTCTTATACGCTTTGCAAAGTTCGCCAGGTCTTCCAGTTTCCTAAATACTCCTAACGCCGGGTTTGATTTATACCATTGTGTTTCGTCCTCTACATTACAATCCTTATCAGCTTCGTAAATCCTATAGTAAAAGCTCGGGTCGTTCACTTCCCCGGCTTCTATTTTCTTCGCCATAGTGTAAAGCTGCATTTCCGGGTTTGCCGGGTCTTCTCCGCTGGAAGCCGTTGTAATTGTCATTATTAGCGGCTCGTCCCATGCTCCTTGCCCCGTTCTTAACTTTCCATACATTTCGTCGTTTTTTGCCTGGTGTATCTCGTCCAGGACGGCTACATAATCATTAAAACTGTCGGCGTTGTCTGCATCTGACGACAGCACCATAAGCTTATTACCGTTATCTTTTCGTATAATGGTTTTCGTACTGCTTGTAATCTTGCAGTAGCGGCGTAGTGTCTTATTTGCTTTTATGAAATGCTCTACCGTTCCGTACAGCTCGCCCACCTGTTTGGTTGTATTTGCCGTTAAAATAAAAAGTGCGCCGAAGATATGCCGCTGGCAGAAAAATAGGTACACTACTATAATCGCCGCTAGAAATGATTTACCATTTTTACGCGGTATATTTATATGTGCTTCTCTATGTTTTCGCTTACCGTCTTCCCTTCGCTTCACACATAGTATTTCTGTTACTATTTCAAACTGAAATTCTAATAAGTCAAAGTTTCGGCTTGCTCCTCTGTCATTAGTCAACTTCGACACGAACTTAAATACTTTCTTTGCTTCCTCTACATCGTAGTAGTATTCTTCCGTATCCCACTTCTTTTGTAACTTCTCCAACCAGGCAGCTAAAAGCAATTCCTTGTTAATCATGTGCTATCATTCCGTCCAGCTCTGCGTCTATGCCGCTTTCGCCTTGTGCGCTCTCTGCTTTCATTCTTTGTCGCGCTGCTGGTGTTAATCCTAATTCTTTCGCCCAGGCTCTCATTTCTGTCTGTGCTTTGTTTGCTATACTTACCTCTGGTCTTTGTTGCTCGTATCCGTTATCGCCCACTTCCATACTGTACCCTTTTTCATCTATGATCTGTTCGCATTTCTGCCACTTTGCATAGTTCGTGCAATATGCTTCTAGGGCTTTAAGGTCTTTGTCTGTAAATTCTTTTTCTTCTTCTGCGAAGATTTTCGCTATCCTTCGCCACTCTTTTTTAGCCGCATCACTTAGCCACTTCGGGCAAGGCTTCGGCTTGTTTTTTTCCGTCTTTTTTTCTTCTTTTGCCATACTGCCACCTTCTCAGACACCCCCTATATAAAAAATCGGCGTTTTTTTTCACAACAGATTGAACTCGGGACTTTTAAAAAGAAATAAAAAGTTTTTATATCCCCCCGCTGTCTCCGAACTCGCGCCGGAAGCGCTGTAGCATATCGTAAAGCGTTCGCTGCATCTTCTTTTTTGCCATGTATCCGCGGTCATATTCTTTATGTATGCGCCTGTGGTTCGCTTCGCTCAGCCCTATTACATTGTCTCTATCAAGTCGTCTATGCCATGCTTCCGTAACCTCTTCTATGTGGTGGTACTGCTCCGCTGTTATCACTATTCCCGTTGTGTAGTATTCAAATATATCTACGCCAAGTTGCGCCGCTTCCTGGTTGGCTCTGAACCCTTCCCAGGCTTTGCTATTATAGAACTGCTGCCGCCGGGCTTCCTCTTCATTCTCCATACGCTTACGCTTGTATTCTCTGTACTTCTCTCTGTCTGTGTCCTTGTGCCTGTCACAATACTTAACCCCAGCTTCTACTACCTTGTGGCAGCCCGGGTAACTGCATAACTTCTTAAGCATCTATCTTTCTTCTTTCATAGTGCCGCCCTGGATTTCATGCGGCACTTGGGAGGTTTAGACAAACAAAAAAAGAAGAACCAGGCAAAGGGTGCTTTCCTTTACCTAATTCTTCTTGCGTTTGTATCTATAGATTATCATAAAGTTTCTTTAGTTTCAATTCTTTTTTGTTATGTTTTCTCTATAGTTTGCTGAGTTTTTCCACGCTTTTTCCTGGTCGTTGGCAGTCCATGTATGCGCTTCCAGTTATTGCTCTTGTCCTGGTTCTCACGTAACAACTGCTGCCGCCTTCGGCTTCGTATGATCTGCTTTTGTCTGTCTCGTATTTCCCGCTGTCTTAATTCCTTCTTTGCTTTCTTGTTTCCGAAGCTTGCCCGCATTATCAATAACGCTTCCTGTAGGCTCATCATTATTGTATTGCCTATCTTCGCTATGCGCTCTCCTGTAGCCGCTGCATATATGTAACCGTTCCGTACTTCCGTCACGCTGTTAAGCGCGCTTCGTAACGCCTTCCCGTTGCTTCTACCGTATACTATCATTCTTTCTTTTCTCCTACTACTTCTAGGTTAATAGGTTCTATCATATCGTCCAGCATAGCATAGTAAGGCTTCTTATTCCCTGGCGCTGCTTTCAGATTCACATAACGGAAGTGTACAAAGTAGGCGTACATATCGTCCGTGTTCGGTAGCTTCCGTATTTCCTTTACTGTACCTATCTTTCCCAGGATATGCTTAATATGTTTCTGTCTTACGCCTACTTCCTTAAGCCTGGCTTCGCTGCATATCACTTTTATTCTTTGTCCTTTAGTAATCATAGTCCTCTTCCTCTCCGTCTTCCGGCTCGCAATACTCGCACATAATACAGCCTTTTCTTTTACATTCTGTTACAAGTGTTGTTATGTTTTTGTACTTTCCGCACCACATTGTTATTCCCTTTCCGTGTCAGATTCTGACACCTTTTATTTTTCTTCTTTGCCTAAGTATTCCTCTATATCCATTTGTCCCGGTAAGTTAGCTTCCTTTTTTTTCTTCGGGTCTTACTTTTATTCCCAGGATACACCAGCCTTCTTCTAAGCCGCTGTAATCTTCCAGCATATAGATAATATCCGCTTTTATCTCTCTTCCTGTATTGCGTCCGTCTTTGAACTCCATAAGCTCTAATACGTCGCCTTCCTTGTATCCCCGGTCATTCTTCCGAAGTTCAAAGCTTTTCTTACCGCTTGCCACATCATCAAAGTACATGGTCGCAAGCCGTATAATGTGCGTCTTTGGTTCTGCTGCCGCCGCTTCGCTCGGTAGTGTCTCCATTTTCTTATCATCGGACTGCTGCCGTAGCTTCGCTTTTGTATCCCGATCTATTGCTGCTTGTTCTTCATCGTACCGCTGTTCCTCTGTTTTCTCTGCTTCTGCCTTATTTGTGTACTTATCGCACTTTTCGCAAGTTCCCGTTTTTACGTTGCACTCACTGTAGTATTGGCAAGAATAGCATAGACTCGTAATGCTTTCCGGGTGTGCTGGCTCGTAATCGTCGCCCGGCTTCTTTTCTGCTTCCTTCTTCTCTTTCTCTTCCTTTACCATTTCCCGAACATCTTTACTTAGCAGCTCCCCGTTTTCAATAACTTCATGCTGCTTTGTTTCCGGCAGCCTGGACGTTTCGTAAGCCGTAGAAAAGTTTATTTTTCCGTCTTTAAATGCTTCCTTTCCTTCTTCGCACAAATTGTTATTGATACTGTTGATCTGATTTATTTTACCTGTAGACTTCCCGGTAACATTCGCTATATAGTCTCTCATTTTTCCCTCTATAGTCAGTTCCCCGGATTCCCTGGCTTTTACCAGGTACTTTGTAAACTCAGCTACGCCGTTCGTTAATTCCCAGTCGCTAAGCTGTCGGTTAAAGATATTTGCACTATGCAGTGTCAGCATAAACAGGCTTTCGCTCATTTCCTTTATCTTACAGTCCACAAGCTTAAATTCATCGTGTCCGCGCTCGATATTAAGGACTGCTGCCGCTGTACGTCTATGTCCTACTATTATTCTGTCTTGCCCGTCTACACGCCCTACTATGATTTCCTGTAGCTGTCCGACTAAAAGCATATTGTCCGCCAGTTCTTCTATATTGTCCTGGCTATACTTGTTATGCTCCGACGGAATCAATGTACGCGGGTCTAAGCGTACCTTTCTGTAGTCCTTTGCAAAAATAATATTTTTCTTGCTGTTGGCGTTAAGTCTGTCGCCTATGCCAATCTTTCCCATTGCTGTATCTCCTTTCTACTGTTCCCCTATTTTTTCTCCTGGGCTTAACCGTCTTATCCCTTTTCTTTCGTCTTCGCTTCCTTCTTTGTATCCGACTTCGTACCCAGTTTCGTATCCGTCAACAAAGCCACCCGCTTTTATTCCGCCTTCATGCCCTTCCCGGTATCCATCAGTCTTACCAGCTCTGTACCCGTCGGTAAAACCGCCCGCTTTTGTTCCGTCTGTATATCCTTCCGTATATCCGTCAGCCTTCCCGGTTTCGTATCCGTCTATAAAGCCGATGCTATACTTTGCCAGTAAAACCCTTCTTAATGTTTCCTTGAACTCTTCAAGCATCTTTACACTCCTACTTTTTCTCCAACGCCTATAAACTTTCTGACATTCTGTAAAAATGTTGCGCTTTCCTGTAATGTATCCCCGATACACTCTTTAAGGTTCATTTCTTCCAACACAAGCTCTAACTGCTTAAGCTGTAAAATTTCTTCCTTAATCGCGTTCTTAAGTCCACTTATGAAAATTTCCTTTGCTACCGTATGTACTTCATCATTAAAATTAAATTCTGACTTATTCCCGTAGATATGATCTATGTATTTTATTTTTCCACCTTCTACGATAAGATACGGGTTGTTATTCTCTCTTCTGCCGTCTTCGCCTTCCGTTTTACTTTTCAGTCTTACCGCATAAATCATTTTTTCATTTCGTATAACTATTGTTTCTTCAACTTTTTTCATTTTCCTTATCCTCTTTCCCTCATATACTCTAATACCAGGTTCTTATAATCTCTTGTCGCTGCGCTTCTCGGTGTTGTCTCTAACAGGCTTTGCCCGTTCTCATACGTCCATGCTGTTACCTTCTTGCTATGTCTGATATGCGTATTAAATACGTCGTATTTGCTATTCCTTAAGGCTTCCTCGCCTTTGATTACATCAATATCCTTTGTGTACATCGTTACCAGGCAGCGCACACTTTCCAGCTTTTCGTTATACGGTCTGATTTCCTGTATAATGTCGTCTAACTCTTCCATACCGTCTAAGGCGTTCTTATCTGCCTTAATCGGTATAATAATGTCTTCTGCTGCTGCCAGGGCGTTCAGTACTTCTATTCCTACTCCTGGGTGGCAATCAATAATACAATAATCGTAATCTTCTTCCACCTGGTTAAGTACGTGTCTGATTCTTCCCATCTGATCGCCGTCTTTATCTGTTATAAGGTCGTCTGCTGCCGCTACCAGGTTCATATTAGACGGGATAATATCCAGTCCCCAGCGTCCACTCGGTACAATTACATCTTGTGCGAATAAAATCGGATTTCTAAGCACTTCTTCCATGCTCAGCGCGTCATAACTGTGTTTTTCAAAGAACTTTGTGACTGCTGCCTGGAAATCATTGTCAATCAATAATACTTTCTTCCCGTGTACCTGGCTCATAATCAAAGCCATGTTAATAGCTGTTGTACTCTTTCCTACTCCGCCTTTTAAATTTACTACTGCTGCTGTTCTCATTTGTTCTACCTCACTTTTCTTTTATTTCACTTTCCACGCTGCTAAGCCCATATTTTCGACCATTAAGACACAATAGCCGTCTAATAAACCTTCTGTTCCTCTTTCTGCGCTGTATACCTGTACTGTAAGTTTCTTCCCTGTAAACTTTCCGTTATCTTCTTCCAGTAATATTAAAACATCGTCCGGCTCATATCCTCTGTCTTTCAATATCATGTATGTAGAGTAAGACGCTTCCAGCTCTATAGCTGTGTCCTTATCGCATTTCTCATAATATTTCTTGCCTATCTTTCTTTCGTCCGGCTCAATATGTAGTTTTCCTTTTAACCATTCAATCGCGTTCATTTGCCTAAACTTCCCTTTCTGCGGCGGCAGCAGAAAAGCCCCGCCGCTGGTGCTTCGTTGTCGTGTTACGTGTGTGATATACATTTCCTTGCTTTTTGCCATAACCATAAGCAGTTACAAGCGCTTTTCTCTTTCGTACTATTCTTTATGTTGCTGGCAGTAACCCAGGGCTTAATATGTCGTCTACCGTCCGCCCCTGGCAGCCTTTGTTATCGCATTTCCGGCAGTCTATACCGCAAAATCCAATAAAACGTTTTTTGTTTACCCGCTCTGTAATCTTTGCTTTTTCCTTCGGGTATGTGTCACTTACTATTTCCAGGTCGTCTATCGTTCCTTCCAGGTATGCAGTTATAAGCTCTATTGCTGCTTCGCTTCCGTAGACTACAACCGCTTTCCCGCCAATGCTGTTTATCATATCCACAAACTTAAGCTGATTATCTGAAGCTTTGCCATTTCCTACTTTCAGCTCTACATACAGGTTGTTATACTTCCCGGAAGCATATGGTAAACAGATATCGCTTACGCCTGGCTTCATGCCCTGGCGTTTCAATTCTGCCCCAGCTCTTGCACTTCGCTTCCCTTCATTCGCTGCATGGTACATAGCCTTAAGCTGTGGGTATTTGCCCTGCTGCCAGCGCGCCCAGTCAAATATAAGGCGCTGTGCCTGGTCTTCTGATTCTGTTACATTCATACTTCTAAATCGTCTCCCGTGATTATCATTATCGCTACACCGATGATTACTATTACCGCTACCCACCACATAAGCCCTACGGTCAATGATGTTCCGATTTCCGCCCATACAAGCGCCGCTTTCTCTTTTCCATGTGGTTTCTCCCTGTAGTATCCCTGTTCCTCTTCCCGCATTTCCCTACGCATATCATCTATAAGCAATGCCAGTAAGGTAAATGCTGTTGCCACAATAAGCCCGGTAAGGTAGATTACTTTAATCATCTTTTTTCTTCCCTTCGTCCTTGTCTTTCTCTGCTGCCCGCTCCGGCACTCTTGCGATATATGTATCTACTGCCTTTTTGATCTCATCCACCTTCTCAGCCGGAAACGTGCCTTTAATCACTTCTTCCTTAAGGATTTCGTCCATAGCCTGTCCCGCCAGTGCGATACCTTCTACTAAACCCTGTTCATAACCGTTGTTGTAACTCTTGTCGGTTACTCTCGTTAAATAGCCGTCCAATTCCTTACGGCTCATTCTCTTAATTTTTCTTGCTAAGTCTCTGTCAATTCCTAAAGTTTGTCCCATTCTAGTTCTGTCTCCTTCCAGGTTTGGTTAATTTTTACAAATGTGTAGGTAAAGAACGTATAACCCGTCTTTTCGTGTATTCCTTCCTGTACGCTGTCGCCGTCCAGGTAATAGGACTGCTCCAACTTCTTCGGAAGCCTTGCGATACGGTTATACCAGCCTTTGTCTTTTACCGGCTCTTTCCTCAATACCTTCGGTTTCCTTAAGTTCCGTGAACTATTCCAGCGCTTTCCTTGCAGTGCGTCCGGGCTTCTTAACATTCCGTCGCTTTGCTTTATCAGATACGACGCTAATTTAGCGTACTGTCCTGTATCGTCTAGCGGGTTGTGGTGTGTCCTTCCTCTTCCCTTCCAGCACCGTACTATAGCTTGCTGGCTTATCTCTTCTGGTGTATTTATGACTAAGTGATGATGCAGCGCCCCTTTCTTCCCGATCTCCATTACATGAATGTACTTGAACGGGATACCGTGGCGCTTATACAGCTTTCGCATTTCCCTTAAGAAGTCGTCTGCATCTTCCCGCATCTGTTTTCTTCCGGCGGGTCTTCTCTCCTTTCTGTAGTCTAATACCAGGTGTGTATCCCCTTCCTGGAAGTTCTCATTTATCAGCCTTCTTAACTTCTTCTCTGCTGCTCTCTTATTCACTTTAATCTGTTCTTCTTTGGTAAGTGCCTTCCTCTCCCCTCTCTTTATTCCCTTCTTCCCGTATCTGCTGCTATAGTATTTCATTACCTCTACAGTTCTACCCGCTTGTACTACCTCTATGATGTATGGCATATATCCTAACTCCTGTTCCTAAAGTTAATACTTTTATCAAGCCTTAAAACTGGTAAAACCCCTTGAATTTAAAGGCTTTCCAGTTGCTTTTTCGCCGGATATTTGCTATACTATCTTTGTGAGTTGAAGTACAGCTTTGTACGGCAAAGCCGCTAAGTTATTTCCCGATAACCTAGCGGCTTTTCTTTTTGTCTTTCTCTGTTTTCGGGTGTATGTGCTTACGCTTCTTTCTTTAACTCCGCTGGTGCTGCTACCTGGTATTCCTCAATACTCAGCTCGTAACACGTTCTAACCTCGGTTTCCCCGTGTTCCAGCTCTTTTGTATACTCCCGGCTCTGTAAACGTCCGCGTACTTCGATACAGTCCCCTACATTAAGGTTATCTGCTGCCCTTGCCGCTGTTCCGTTCCATGTGATCGCCGGGATATAATCGCTTACGTTGCTTTCGTCGTCTTCGCGCCAGCACGCTAAAATCATATCCGTAATACGGATACCGCGCGGCGTAGTCCGCATATCGCCCTTTTTACATACGAACCCGGTTAAAACTACCCCGTTCGTATCTCCTTCGTATTCCTGGTCTGTAATCTCCTGGGCGCGCACTGAAATATATAACTTGCTATGTTCTTTCTCTGCTGCCTGGTTCTTCTTGTCGTGTTCTTTCTCTTTGGTTCTGCTGCCGTCGGTGTCCTTCCGTTTGATATTTCTTGTACGGATTCTTCCAGTAACCAGCAGCTTACAGTCTAACAGGTCTTTTACCTGGTCGATTGCTGTTAAGCTCTCAAAAGCTGGCGTACCTTCTTCTACGATTACCTGGGTAATATCCTTAATGCCGCTTACCCTTTCTGTTGCCATGTTGAACCCGTAGTAAGCTACTCCGCGCTTATCTACGCTTACCTGGTGCGGATACTCTAACGGTTCTCCGTACAATGTTATATAGTTATTCATCGGTTTTACTCTCCTTCTCATTGCTTTTCGCTTCCCAGTACTTTCCTTCGCTTTCATAGTACAGTTTGTACATCCCTGGCGACCACTCGCCCGTCTCTATTGCACTTTCCATACTTACGCATAATCCCATATACTCTGTAGTCTCATACGGGTACGTGCCGGAAATATGTATACAGCCCTGGTATTCTCTCGTAACCCCGGTATCGTCTGTAACGGTAATCGTTCCCCAGGCGTTTTGTTCTGTCTGAATCTTCCCGGATTCCGGCGCTACTTCTGTTACTTTCGGCTGGTTCTCTTTGGCAACGATCGCGGTAAGCAGTACAATACAACATATTGCGATAGCCCCCGCGATAGATTTACTACATTTAGTTCTTGCCCCGATGATTCCTAATAACATCAACGCAATCATTACACCTAAAAATATTTTCAGTCCTAACACTCAGTCTTTACCTTCCCCATTTACTACGGAATATAGCCAGGCTCTTTTTAAATTCGTCCTGGTTTTTCTTCTTTTGTACTACTTCCGGGTCGTCCGGGTTCTTTGGTTCGGTTCGGTGTCTTAAGTCCGGGCGTTCTGCTGCTGTAAGTACCAGGGTAGTACCGTAGATATCTACAAAATGCTTCTGCCCGCAAAAGCTACATTCGTGTTCGGTGTTGTCCTTAAGCCCTACCAGTACACGCCCGCACTGTAAACAGTGCTTGTGTTTCTTATTCTTCAAGCTTCCAACTCTTTTAAGCGTCATTTCTTCGGTTTTCCTTTCTCTTCCGGCGTTTCCTTCGCCGCCAGGAACATTTTAGTAGCAATATAAACGGCTTTCTGCATCGAAGTATCAAGCTGTCCCACAAGTTCCAGTGCTTCGTCTGCTCTTGCCTTCTGTTTATCAATGCTCATAACTGCTGCTGCCATATTTTCGCCCCTTTCTTCTTGCTCCGTATCCGAAGCCATAACCGAAAGTATAGCCACCGTAGCCGCGTTCCTCTTCTTCGTCGCGCTGCCCGCTTACTTTCACGTTCTGCCCGGTATATGGAACACATGATAATACTGTGTCTCCTTCGTTCTTGCAGTTGCTTATCGCTGTACATTTGTTTCTTGCTGGTACTAACCTGGTTTCTACTCTCCCGCTTTCCTTCTCAATCTCAACAACCCATTTTTTCACTGCTTCGTTCTCCTTTTCTTTGTTACTTTTTCGCGATTTTACCTATAAACAAGGGCTTTACGACTGCTGCCACAGTCTTTTATCTTTGGTTCGTGCTTCTGATTCTTTTAATCTCTTCCGCTACGTTCTTAGAAGTCCGCTGCTGTAATAAATTGTCACTGATCTGATATGTGTACTCACTTGAACCAGGAAGCTTTATGGCTATTCCTATAGGAAGTTGCCCCATTTGCATAGCAACCCGGATAAATTGCGGCGAAACGCCCAATATTTCCGCTGCTTCCGCTGGTTTTATGTTGTTTTCCCTCAATCTATCCCGCCTTTCTATGTAATATCCGCCCTCTGCATTTTCCCAGGCTTGGGACTGGCTACCGTGGTAGGCTGCATTACGGTTTTTCTTTTCCACTTTTCATGTTATAATTATCAAAAAAACTTAAGGGGGTTTACCATGAAACACATTTCCTATTCTTTCAGCAATTCCGATATTGAAGCTATTACGTTCGCGCTTACTGTCCTTCCGTCCCTGGAACTCGAAGAAACCGAAGCCCAGGCAGCTATTAACTATCAATGTTGCTGTTCTGCTGGCGAAAAACTACTTAAGCACGACACAAACATAGCTCCTAACGAATTTCGTGTTATCCTGGCTTCCCTTCAAGCCGTCCAGCTTATTAACCAGGGCGAACTTGAAGTAGACCAGGAAACAAAGCAGAAATGCAGCAGTTACTTATTTACTGTCAATAAACTTGTATCCGTCTTTGATAAGCAAATGTCGTAACTTACGCTTACTTCAATTTCATTTTTTAAATTGCTATTCACAAGCTGCCGAAGTTTTTCGGCGGCTTCTTTTCTATCCGGCGGCATCTTCCGCACTCCTTCCCGGCTTAATTTACTGCGTAGTCGCTTTTTCTCATTAAAAAAGACGTTAAAAACCTGTTATACGTCCGCACACTCTCTAGCTGGTGTACCCGCTGCTATTTTTATCACAGTATCCAGCTTAAGCTATTCGCTTGCTGTCGCTGCTGCAAGGTAGCCAACCTTGCTACTAATGCGCCGCGTGGGACTCGAACCCACGCCCGCCCGGTTATGAGCCGGGTGCTCTGACCAACTGAGCTAACGGCACTTGCTGGGCGACTGCTGCCGCCCTGGTGTTTTACTCTATTACTTCTACTGGTTCTATTCCTTTGTAGTATTCTTTTACTCTTTCATCCCATGCTTTTTGGCTGTAATAATCAGCGCAATTTAAAATATTTTCATTGTAACGACTCGGGTACTTTTTCTTGTACTTTTCAGCGGCTTCTCTAATGTCCTGTGCTTTTACAATTAAGTATTGTCCTCTTGTATATGGGAACTCTTCGGAACTCCCAAAAGTAAAATAAAAGTTCTTCGGTTTCTTCTCCGCCCACAGCTTAGCAAAATGTTTGTCCAGTTCCCCGGTTGTCAGTCCTGTAGTTTCTGCCAGCTTTTCTATAAAGTCGCAATAATCTTTATGCGCTTCTTCAAAGCCTTCCTTTTCCGTTGTTGCTAATGCTTTTTCTACTTTTTCAAGTTTTTCTAAGCCTTTTGCTTCTACTTGTTTCCAGATTTTAAATTGTTCTTCGCTCACTTCTCTACCGTCCTTTCGCCTTTCGTGTTATAATCTTTTCAAGTAGCTTTATGCTACTAATACTCTTCGTGAAAGGGGGTGTGCCTTATGTCAAACTACACCGACCCATTCACTAAAGAAGATCGGGAATTGCTTAGTGATATCTCTGTTAATGTCGCTACATTATCTCAGAACTTCCAGGATATCCCGGAAGACCACCCGGCAGCAAAAACTTGTAAGAGTTTTATTGCCGCGTACAATGAGCTAAGCGCTTTAATTCTTAAGTAATTCCCCTGGACTTCTGAAAGTTAAGGAAGCCCACCGAAAGCTGCCGTACCGCAAATACGGCGGCTTTCTTTTTTGTAAGCAACAAAGTACTGTGTCCTCTCGCTTGTTGATTCTTCCGTTTAACTGCTTCTTGGTCTAGGAGTAAAGTCACTTTTGGCTAGTGCTGAAATGTTTTCTTCAATTAGTACAAATCACTTTGCTTTCTTGTCCTACAGTTCCTACTTTCTTCAACTGTTTTGACGGGTCTTAATTATTCTGCACTCACTCTGTCTGTCCTTCCACAGCCTGACCGCCATGTCACTTATGAGCCGCCCTATCATTGCACCCGTTCTTTCCTGCTTGCTTTGTTGATTACATTTACATTATAGTGTACTACATTTACCTTGTCAACATGTTTTTAATCTTTTTGTTGATTAAGTTTACTTTTTATGCTATCGTATAATTAAATTTAAGAAAGGGGGGATCATTTTGAACGAACGTCTTAAAGAATTACGCAATTACTTAGGGCTTAGCCAGGAAGCTTTTGGTGAATCAGTCGGCGTTACTAAAGCAGCTATTAGCCGTATAGAAAGCGGCATTAACTCTTTATCTGATAGAATGATTCTATCTATAGTAACTCAGCATAATGTAAACGAGGACTGGTTAAGAACTGGTAGCGGGGAAATGTTTAACAAAATGTCCGAAGACGAAGAACTGGACTTATATGTAGGTCGTATCTCCGGCGGTGCTGATGAATTTAAGAAGAACTTAATTAAGACGCTTTGCAAATTGTCAGAAGACGAATGGGACGTACTTAAGAAAATTATTTCAGAAATGAAATAAGGGTAGACGCTATTAACGCCTACCCCTTCAAGCCCAGGATATAAAAGTATATCTTTCTTAATAGTTTTTCTTCCTGGATAGTGTCTATAAGGTTGTGTAGCTTCTCACGCATTATAGTTAAGCCCCCTTCCTTTGACAATATCCATTATATTCCTATTTTTTCTGCTCGTCCCGGATTTGAAAAACATTTCCAGGATTGTGGAAATATTTACAAGAATACCAGGTAAAAAGCTGTGTTATGATATACTACTTATATTCGGAATCGTACAGATCGCTTATACGGCAGCCTAAGCCTTTGGCTATTTTTTCCAGGTTTGCCAGTGTTGGCGAAGTTTTACCATTTTCAATATTGTTTAGTGTGGACTTGCTTACACCAGTCATTACGGCTACAGCTTCCAGCTTTAAGCCTTTGGCTGTACGCACTTCCCACAAATTCACTTTTAACATTATCCTACCTTCCTTTCAGCGTGATAGGATAATGTTATTATCGGCATCTAACTGCCGGAATCATTAAATTGAATACAGTATTAACTAAACCTTTGCAAATTAAAAAAGCCGTCCCGGGCTGTCACCCGAAACGGCTACGCGATACCTATAAACAAGGGCTTATAGATAAATCAAAACGCAATATGATTATACCATAAGCCCATATTTTTAAAAAGGGCTTATTTTTTATACCCTTTTTTAAGGAAGGTGTGATTATATGAAATTACCTAACGGCTTCGGAAGTGTTTACAAGCTCTCCGGCAACCGCCGTAACCCCTATGTAGCAAAGAAAACAAAAGGCTGGGATATCGACCCGAAAACCGGGAAGGCAAAACAGCTATATATAACAGTCGGCTATTATCCTACCAGGAAAGAAGCGCTTACCGCCCTGGCAGACTTTAACGCCAACCCTTACGATGTGAACGCCGCTAAAGTTACTTTTTCCGATGTATACGAACGTTGGAGTGACGAACATTACCCGACAGTTAGCGAATCTAACGTAAAAGGTTATAAGGCTTCCTGGAAACTCTGCGATAAAATTGCTTCAATGCGCTTCGTTGATGTTAAATTGGATCATCTTCAAATGGTTGTTGATGAATCCGGGAAGAACACCCCTACGCTTAAAAAATTAAAAATTATGCTGGGGCTTATGTACAAATACGCTGTAATACATGAAATAATACCGAAAGAAAGAAATATGGTCGAATATCTAAATATTAAAAATGCCGGAAATCCGAACGCGCTAAACCGTGAACCGTTCAGTAAGTCGGAAGTTTCCCGGATATGGGAAGTAAAGAACGGAAATACCTATTATACTGTTATCCTTATGCTTATCTATTCCGGCTGCCGTGTGTCTGAGCTATTGGACTTGAAGAAGGAAGATGTTAATTTAGAAGAACGGTATTTTAATGTAGTAGCTGCTAAGACTGCTGCCGGAGTCCGTACTGTTCCGATAGCAGAAAAAGTTTACCCGTTCTTTGAATACTGGTACAACCTTAACGACTGTGAATACTTATTAAGTACCCCGGAAGGCGAACACTTTAAGTACAGAAATTATTACGATTCTTACTGGAAGCCGCTACTTAATGCTGTAGGAATGAAGCACCGCCCGCATGATACCCGGCATACTTGCGTAAGTCTATTAACCGTAGCTGGCGTATCTGATAAAGTCATTAAAAAGATAGTCGGACATAAGGGACAAGGTGTTACAGAAATTGTGTATACACACTTTGAAATAGCAGAACTGATAGACGCGATCAACAAGATATAGTGTTAGTTACCTGTTAGTTACGTGTTAGTTACCGTAAAAAATTTATGCTTTTTTGTAGTGTTCCACAAATCAGCGGGCATAAAGAAAACCCAGGAAATATAAGCATTTCCTGGGTTTGTATCTTTTTCGTTGTCTCTTTGTAATTATCTCTTTGAGAACTGTGGCGCTCTACGAGCTGCTTTGAGACCTGGTTTCTTACGCTCTTTCATACGTGGGTCACGAGTCAGGTAACCTGCTGACTTGAGAACCGGTCTGTAATCTGCGTCTGCCTCAAGGAGTGCTCTAGCGATTCCGTGACGGATAGCTCCAGCCTGTCCTGTGTATCCACCACCACATACATTAACGATTACGTCGAACTTGTCAGCTGTCTCTGTAGCCACGAGCGGCTGGCGAACAACAACCTTCAGAGTTTCAAGTCCAAGATACTCGTCGATATCTCTTTTATTGATTGTGATCTTTCCTGTTCCAGGTACAAGATATACTCTTGCGATAGATTTTTTTCTTCTTCCTGTTCCGTAATATTTTGCGTTAGCCACTGTTATTTCCTCCTTCTACCTAAAATGTAAGAACTTCCGGCTTCTGAGCCTGATTTGCATGCTCTGGTCCAGCGTATACATGAAGCTTCTTGATCATGTCTCTTCCCATAGGTCCTTTCGGAAGCATTCCCTTAACAGCAAGCTCGATCACCTTCTCTGGCTTCTTAGCAAGAAGCTCAGCAAGTGTAGTCTCTCTCATTCCTCCAACATAGTCAGAGTGATTGTAGTAGATCTTCTGCTGTAATTTCTTTCCTGTTACTTTAACTTTCTCTGCATTAACAACGATTACATAATCTCCTGTATCGATGTGCGGAGTATATTCCGGTTTGTTCTTTCCTCTGAGTACCTTTGCGATCTCAGATGCAAGACGTCCAAGTGTAGCGCCTTCAGCGTCAACCACATACCATTTTCTTTCAATCTTATCAGGGTTAGCCATATAAGTTTTCATGGGTGTTCCTCCTATAAATAATCATTATATACTATTGCTTATTTATTTGAAATCAGCATACTCCGGGGCTTTGGTGCATACTGTTTCTCCTTATGTCATACCTTGCTATTATATGTTGATTTATGTTCCGTGTCAAGTGTTTTTTACATAAAATCGCATTTTTTCTTTCAGTTCTCAACAGCAAAGCAAAACTTTTTCATTCTTTTACAAAATCACCTCTATTTCACACTTAAAAAGTGCCGAGTCATATGGACTTTTCCTATAACTCAGCACTTTTTTCACATTCCCCACTCAACGGTTATTGTTCCCTGGAACAATCAAAACCTTTGATTTTCTTATTTTTCTTCTTTTGTCTGCTCTAATTCTTTAAGAATCTGAGCTGTAAGACCTTTTCTATCTGTTTTGAAGTGGAAGTAAGGTCTTTCAGTAATTTCTCTGATCTCTACCGGATATTCATGTTCTTCCAGTGTATCTTTCAGCAGTTCTGCTACTTCCTCAAGTGTCTTTGTTCCATCAAGAATCACAAACAGATATGGACGATAATATCCTTCATGCTCCTGATCCGGAACGAGACAGAAGAATCCATCTTTCACTCCAGGAGTTCTTACTGTTTTTGTCTCCATTCTCATTACATGAAGTGGCTTGTCTCCATAAGCTTTGATTTCACCACGACCAAGAATATGCACAATTCCCTGCTCTGTGATATAAGCCTCGTCTCCTGTATGTAACCATGTGTTTCCATCCGGATGCTCAACAAGTGTCTGCTCTGTCAGTTCTTCACCTCTCCAGCCTGAGTAATGAAGCATCATAGACGGACCTGTCATACAGAGTTCTCCTGATTCTCCGTAATTTAATTCATTCAGATCTTTGTCAAATACACCAAGTACAGTTGCTGTCATTGGCATACCTACACATCCATCCTCCAATGGGAACATTGGGTTCGGCAGTGTGAGGTTTGAGCATCCCTCGCTCTGTCCATAACCTGCACTTAATTTTGCCTGAACGTTGTGTTTATGGAAGAATTCTTCTACCTCTGCATACTTACGGTCATTCATAGCTTCGGCACCTGCACCGATTGTTCTCAGGTGAGACATATCGTAATCTTCCGGAATTCTCTCACTGGACATTAACATCTCGCAATAGAGTGGGATCAATGCCCAGAAGTTCGGTTTACGATCCATGAATTCAATGTCAATATTCTCTAACGGACAGAATGGATCAAGTGATACCATTAATCCTGTAGAAAGTGGGAAGATCGTCATTGAAACTGTTACTGCGATCAATGCCGGTGGAAGAATTGGTGTCCACCAGACTTCCTGCACATCTGACGGCGGAATAAAGATTGACATCTGGTATGCAGTTGCTACTATATTCGCTGAAGAATGGATTACAAGTTTAGAGATTCCTGTTGAACCACTTGTGTATGCTCCAAACACAGCTCTGTCAGGATCTACCGGTGCAAGATATTCACCTTTGAAGTTTCTTCCCAGTTCCATAAACTCCTGCCAGCTCATATCGCCTTCTGTTGTCTCTGTCTCTGCCGGATAGCGGGCTGTGATTTCTTCTAATACATAATCCTTCATCTGGCTCTTGTCTGCATATTCAAATGGTGACACTTTAATCATACGTGTCATCGGAGTTGTTGTACGGAATAACTCTTCATCTTCTTTTGAAAGATAATCCATTACAAATGCTGTATCTGTTTTACATTTACGGATTGCAAAACAAAGTTCTTCCGGTTCGTCATCACGACAGATAATTGCTACACCGACTCTTTCTGCTGCAAGAAGCAGAATAAAATGAGCTGGCGTAGATACTAAAAAGGACGGAACTCTGTCACCTTCGTTAAATCCGAGGGCTTTCAGTGCTCTTGCCGCAACATCTACATCTTCCCATAACTGTTTCCATGTAATCTTATTTCCATAATACTCAAATGCGATCTTATCCTCATTCGGGTTTTTCATTTTCAGGAAAGCTTCGATTGTAATTCTTGGTATCTCAAGATTTCTGAACTGTTCCGGATAAAAGTTCAGCCACGGTTTGTCAATACTTGCTTTACCTGTCAATTTCTGCTCTGTAAAATTCATGATTTTATTCCCTTCTTTTCTTTTGTTTTTCTTGTCATTTTTCCCCAAAAATACTTTCAAATTTTATCACAGGTTCTTTCAAATGACAATTTATGGAAACTTGAATCAACATGATTCACATGAATCATCTTGTTTTCCAAGCTTCATTTTTGAAATAAATACAAAATCAGTAGGTAAATTATGGTTCTTTTATTGCAATTTTATTTTCTCTGCTCTAAACTAATATTATACTATCAACTTCTTTAAGGTATTTTTAAAGGAAGGGGGACATATTACAAGTTATTCTATGCTCTGTAATATAACAAAAATATGAAAGATAAAAACCGTTTCAGCATTTTACTAGAACACCTTATGGCTATTGCTGAGCTAAAAAATAGTATTCTTGCAAAAGCTGTTCAGTATGATGACTCCTATATCAGTAAATGGATTAGCGGAAAACTATTGCCAACTGAAAAAAATCATGAAAATACACTTCAGGCTATCAGTCACTGCATTGTTGAAGCACTTTCAGAAGAAAGCACTACACAACTGTTACAGGAATATCAGTTACAGGACATCAATGATCTTGAAACTGCTATTTATGACAATCTCGAATCTGAATATATGTATGTAAAAGAATTACAAAACTCAACCGGTACAGAAGTAGCTCCAAAAATTTCTTATTATCCGGAGCTTACATTAGACCAGTTCATTTTTAAAATGAAACACCCTTCACTTCGAAAAGTTAATTCTCTAAACGTATACGCGATTGTTGATATTTTGAATGTCGATCCTAATTACCAACTTTTGATTGCAGAACTCAACAGTGCACACGGCGGCCGGAATCTTATTCTACCTGGTGTACATTTTTCACTTCTTATGGACCTGGAATCGGCTGCTTCCACTCCTGCCTATACCGCTGGTTTCTTAATGAATGTGATGACCAATCTCTCTAATATTGATTTTAATCTTTATTCTGGTTCGCAGGCTCAACGTAAGCTCATTTTTGCAATCAGAGACACTTATGCTATCTCTGGAATGTTAGTAGATAGAGCAGTCACTGTCTTGGAATTACCACAATTGAAGACAGTGATCTAACGAATGAACTTTATCACAAGATCAGACTTCTTTGTAATAAAGAAACACTATTAATCCGGAAAACAACCATTCCGGAAATGATTCACCGCTTTGAATATGAACAAACGTTAATTTCACAGAAGCAATACTGTCTCATCGGACACCTGACAGAACATTTTCTTCCGGAAGATCTATATACGGAGCTCCTGGATGAGTATTGCCTGAATAACAACGATCTTCAGAAGGAGGACGTAAAAAAACTAAATCACCTGACACAGCGCATTTTGGAGACCACACCAATCCATCTGATCATTTATGCTTCCGTGTTAAAAGATTTCACAGTTACAGGAGAACTTGATTTCTTCGGTGTAAGAATATCATTAACTATATCCCAAAGACTGCGTTGCCTTAAGAATCTGGAACAGCTGGTAAACAAACTTGATCTTATGCATGTATGCGTTCTTCCGGAAGGAATTCTTTCCGACCATCAGCACATAGCACACCCGACACTTTTTGTATCAGATTCTTTGTGTTATCTGCGTTTAAAGAAGTTGACTCCGGAATATAACATCTGCATTCCAAATAAGATTATATTGGATCATATCTTCGAAGAGTTTTTCGATGATGTCTGGGATTCTAATATTGATAAAAACAGCCATAATACTGTAGTAGCCATGATTCAGCATGCAATTCATGCAATAGAAATCATGCTTGAAGTCAACTAAAAATGAGTATCAATAAACAATCCCCTACCTGTTGCTATTTCAAATTAATCTGCAACTGGCAGGGGATTATTTATTTATTCATATGTTGTCTGATTCGGATAGTTAAATGCAATATAACTCTTTCCGCGGTTAATTGATATTTCATTTCCTGATTCATCATAAAATGTTAATCTTGATAATTCATTATTTTCCTCTTTACTCCAATGAATCTTCTGTTTTGCACCGTTCGAAATGTAATATCCCATGGAGTCTTCCCAGCCATCCCAGTCAACTGCTTTATGTCCCAAATCATCTTTGACAGAGATAGTGGTCTCTAACACAAACACATTGGTAAAAGCAAGCTGGTTTCCTGTCTTTCCGTCTATCTGGGCATTTCCATCAATTTCTTTTTTATAAGTATTGCTTGCTTCATCATAGACAAGTGTAGCAGACTGTGCGCCAAAATCAATACTCACTTTCTTACACACATCTTCTGATGGTTTCACTTGTTCATTTAATCCATTAAACTGAAATGCTGTTCCTTTCTTATCATCCGCAAGGTCTGTTCTCTTTCCAGTATTTTGCACTACTTCTGCAAACTTTGTTCCATCAAAGTATCCTGTGTGTTCCAATGCATACCCCTGATTCCGACGTTCCATATCTCGTCCAAACAGACCTCCTGCATTGTAAATTCCATCATACTGATCCAGGTTCAAAGCTTCCAGATAATCTGCGATACTATCATCAATTCCCCAATTTACATAAAACGCATCAAATCCCTGAGACAGTGCCGGGAAATAATATCTGCAACTTCGTATCGCACAGATCTGCGGAACAGTTGTATAATCCGCATAAAGAGCCATAAAACGCGTCTGATCACCCTCTACCGGGATTTCAAAGATAATATCTGCTTTTTCTACTCCGTACTGTGGCATTGCTGCCGGAATATTATTCACCATAACCGCCACCGGACGTTTACCGATAGCAGCATCTGTCAGATCCGCAAGACCTGTCAGCAGGTTTTGATTTTCCGGAATCTTTTCTTCTTCCGGTTCTTCCGGCACTTCTTCTACTGGTTCTGGCTTTTCCACTTCTATTTTCTTAGTCGGTGGTTTTTCTGTTTTTGTCTCTTTTTTCTTAGAGCAACCTGAAAGAGCCAGAACTATCATAGATAAAATCAGTAACAGGCACATTCCCCTTCTTTTTTTCTGCCCGCCTCGTTTCTTCTTCATACACTTTCCCTCCCTTACATTTGGAATATAACGAATATTAACTGAATTAATTATATCATCCCCCAGTGTCTTACACAATCAAAGAGGAGCATATTATGCAAAAAGCACAGTGAATAAATCACTGTGCTTTTTGCGTATAATCTTCACAAGTTAAATCCTGTTTATAACTTATGAGTCAGATCTCATTCAATTATTTTGCTTTTCCATATACATACTTCGGTGTTCCACCAACAACCTTGTTTCCGTTAGAGTCCGTATGGTATGGGAATACCCAGTAGAAGTTCCAATCTGTGCTGGATGCCTTCTTATCTGTAAATGTTGTGCCTTTTGTTGTCATACCGATGTAACCATATTTCTCGCCTGGATGAATTCCGTATACAAGATATCCTTCTGCTCCGGCTGACTTCGTCCATGTAAGTTTTACTCCACCCTTTACAGATGAAGCTTTCAGGTCTGTAACAGCTGCGCATTTCTGTGCTTTACCATATACATAGTGTGCTGTCAGTCCTGGATACATCTTGCCATTTTCGTCTTTGCAGTATGCAAATACCCAGTAATAGTTGTAATCACTTGTAAGTGCTTTTACATCAACAAAAGATGTCTTAGATGTCATACCGATATAACCATACTTGTTACCGCCTCCGCGGATTCCATAAATCAGGTATCCTTCTGCGTCCTTCACTTCACTCCATGTAAGTTTTACCTTACCTACTGAAGAAGATGCTTTCAGGTTTTCTACTGCTGCAAGTCTTTCTTTTTCAACTACGACTTCCTTAGTTGTCGGATTAACAACTTTCTTTCCATCTGGTGATGTTACGGATGCTGTATAAACAACTTTTCCTTCTTTTGTATAAGTTGCTTTTTCGACTGTTTCACTATCAATCTTAACTTCTGGTGTCTGAACATGTGTTGCATCATTTGCACATGTAAATGTTGCTGTTGTTGTCCACTTACCATCTTTTTCTTCCCAGTCTGACCATACCGGATCGCCGTATTTGTGACCAAGTTTTGCAATTGCTACTTCTTTTGTCTCTTTTGCAAGTACAGTATTATCATCTGTTGATGTTACTGTTGCTACATAAACATCTTTTCCTGCTTCTTCACATGTAGGTGCTTTATATGCATCTGTATCTTTTACTACAGATACGGATACATTTTTCTGAACTTCTCCACATACGGAACACTTCACTTCATCAACTGTTACTGAAGTGCCTTCTTTCTGATCTGTCTTATAACCTGTGATGTTTCCATCATCATCTTTAATTGCAGCTGCATCCCAGTTGAATTTTACATCACTATATGTATGCTGTCCTGCTTCGCCTTTTACTTCTGTAGATACTAAATATTTTACACCGTCTTCAGTTTTATCTGCTGCTTTGTATACAGCTGTTACACCTTCATCACATGTTCCAGCATGGCTGACCATCTTAGCATCTACTGTTACAGCTTTATCCAGTGTCTTATTGATAGAATCACGGTTCGCTTTATTAGTTGCATTATCGTCAGATGAAAGCAAGCAATCGAGCTTGTCAATTTTATCTGCACAAGATTCACATGTAAGATTCTGGAATGTTACTGTTGAGTAATCATCACTCCATTTTGCATCTGTCGGTACATATGTATGACCCTCTGCTTCATTTTTAATTGCTGCATCCCAGATAGCTTTTCTCTTCTCATATGTGGAATTCGCCTGCTCGTATTTAGATTTAACAGGTTCTGTAATACAAGCACCACATTCCGGGCATACATAGTTATCTGCTTCGTTTTTAACACCATCTGTCTTTGTATAGTATACTTCATGGAATTTGATGTAATGATGTTCATGTGCTGTATTTTCTTTTTCTACACGTGTACCATCTTTAATCAAACCACAATCAGAACAACGTTCCTCTGTAAATGCATCACGGCCACAGGTTGCAGGTACGGAAACTGTTTCATAATTATGAGAAGTACCTGTCAGTGTCTTCATATCAACTGTAT
>OFRZ01000160.1_pt1 | contig 68959 bp, 63 predicted proteins | sample 1543181 | NCBI WGS metagenome assembly OFRZ01 (sample SAMN04209245, study PRJEB22552) | human gut metagenome | biome: gut; material: feces | host: Homo sapiens | place: USA: Oklahoma | reverse complement strand
CTAGCCCCTAACCACTAGCCCCTAACCACTAGCCCCTAACCACTAGCCCCTAACCACTAGCCCCTAACCACTAAAAAGAGCTTGTCGTTATACGACAAGCTCTTTTTTTTACACTTTTTTATCCATGATTTATCGAAATAGTATTATTTTGGAAACGGCATGATAAATATGTCGCATCAGTCGATGATATAATCTAGGCGAAACATCGAATTGCAACTTATACATGCTGTCAACTGGCGATTTGATGGAATGTACAGTGAATTACAAAAAGAAATCATATTTTGAGGAGGTTTGTCTTATGGACGTATTAGGAAAAGGCTTCACGAAACCGACTGCCCGGATTCAGGCATTGCGCGATGCGATTTATGATGCGACGCCGACGGTCGAAGCGGACCGCGCCGAATTGGTCACGGCTTCGTATAAAGAAACGGAAGGGCTGCCCATTATCCTGCGCTGGGCGAAGGCTGTCGAAAAGATTCTGACAGAAATCCCCATTGCCATCCGCGACCATGAACTCATTGCCGGTTCGCTGACGGTCAGTATCCATGGCTGCCAGATTTATCCGGAATATTCTTTTGACTGGGTCGAAAAGGAATTCGATACCATGGCCACGCGTATGGCCGATCCCTTTGAAATCCCTAAGGATACGGCAAAGCGCCTGCACGACGCATTTTTATACTGGCCGGGCAAGACGACGAGCGACCTGGCTACGAGCTACATGTCCCAGCCCTGCCTGGATGCCCAGGCGAATGGCGTCTTCACCGTCGGCAACTACTATTTCAACGGTGTCGGCCATGTCTGCGTCGATTATGGCAAGGTCCTGCGCGAAGGTTTCAGCGGCATCATCCGCGAAGCCGAAGCGCAGAAAGCGAAATTGAGCGGTGCTTCGCCGGAAGATATGAAGAAACGTGACTTCTACGATGCCGTCATCATTACCTATAAAGCCGCTATCACCTATGCTCACCGTTATGCTGATCTGTGCGAACAGCTGGCCAGCCGCGAAGGCGACCAGACACGGCAGGCGGAACTGCTCAAGATGGCAGCCAACTGCCGCCGCGTACCGGAACAGCCGGCTACGACCTGGTGGGAAGCGCTCCAGTCCTTCTGGTTCGTCCAGCTCATCTTGCAGATCGAATCGAGCGGCCATTCCATTTCGCCGGGCCGCTTTGACCAGTACATGTACCCATACCTGGAAGGGGATAAGAACATCAGCCGCGATTTTGCCCAAGAATTACTGGATAATATCTGGATCAAGTTCAATGACCTCAACAAGACCCGCGATGCGATTTCTGATCAGGCTTTTGCCGGCTATGCGATTTTCCAGAATATCCAATGCGGCGGCCAGGATGAAGATGGCGTCGATGCGACCAATCCGCTGTCGTACATGATGATCGATGCCGCTGCCCACGTCGCCATGGCGGCACCGTCTTTCTCCATCCGCTATTCCAACCGGACGCCGGACGAATTCCTCTATCGGGCTTGCGAACTCGTCCGCTTAGGCCTTGGCTATCCGGCCATGTATAACGACGAAGTCATCATCCCGGCCATGATGAACCGCGGTATCCCCTTGAAAGATGCCCGCAGTTATTGCATCATCGGCTGCGTCGAACCACAGGTCCCGCACAAGACCGAAGGCTGGCATGATGCGGCTTTCTTCAACATCGCCAAAGTCCTGGATATTACCCTGCACAATGGCCGCAACGGCCAGGTCCAGCTCGGGCCCAAGACGGGAGAAATGAAGGATTTCCAGAATCTCGGCGAATTGATGCAGGCCTATAAGACGCAGATGGAATACTTCGTCAAACTCCTCGTCGAAGCCGATAATGCCGTCGACTATGCCCATGCCGAACGGGCTCCGCTGCCTTTTGAATCGGCCCTCGTCGACGATTGCCTGGGCCGCGGCAAGTCCATGCAGGAAGGCGGCGCGATTTATAACTTTACCGGTCCTCAGGCCTTCGGCGTCGCTGACAATGGCGACTCCTTCATGGCCATCCAGAAACACGTCTTTGAAAAGGGCGAAGTGACGATGGAAGAATTACAGGCCGCCATGGACCACAACTTCGGCTATCCCGATGAAACGGGCAAACTTGCTACCTGGTTCGGTACGGGCTGCTGCGCTGTCGGCGGGGCGGCGCCGCTTGACGGCATGGATGAACGCCAGATTTACGAAGCAGTCAAACGCATCTTGTCGGCCAAGGGCAGCATCGACATCAATGAACTGCAGAAAGACCTGCAGCAAGGTGCAGCGCCGGCATCAGCGACAGCAGACCGCAGTGATATGGGCCGTTATCAGCAGATCAAGCGGATCATGGAAAATACGACCTGGTTCGGCAATGACGATGACGTCGTCGATATCATCACACGCGAAGCCGGCCAGATTTATGCCCGGGAAGTCCAGAAATATAAGAACCCCCGCGGCGGCCAGTTCCAGGCCGGCTGCTACCCCGTATCGGCCAATGTCCTCTTCGGCAAGGACGTAGCCCCGCTTCCCGATGGCCGCTTAGCCTGGACGCCGCTGGCTGATGGCGTTTCGCCCCGTGCCGGCTGCGATACCAATGGCCCGACGGCAGCGGCTATGTCTGTCGCCAAGCTGGAACATGAAACCTTCTCTAACGGGACCTTGTATAACCAGAAATTCAATCCCGCTGCCCTGGCTGGCGATGAAGGCTTGAAGCGCTTTGCGGCGCTGTGCCGTGCTTACTTTGAAAACAAAGGCATGCACGTCCAGTTCAACGTCATCGACAAGGCCACCCTCGTCGAAGCCCAGAAGCATCCGGAACAGCATAAAGACCTGGTCGTCCGCGTCGCCGGTTATTCGGCTCAGTTCATTTCCCTGGCAAAAGAAGTACAGGATAACATCATTGACCGTACGGAATTTGAATTTTGATTAGCCTGACAGAGAAAGGGGACGGACGATGTCGAAAATCACCATTGATTATCAGGCAGAAGGAGACATCTTCGATATCCAGCGTTTTTCCCTGAATGACGGCCCCGGTATCCGGACCATCGTCTTCCTCAAGGGCTGCCCCTTGTCGTGCTGGTGGTGCAGCAACCCGGAATCGCAGCGGCGGCGGCCTGTGGTCATGTATAATGCCGCCGATTGTGTGCACTGCAGGCGCTGTGAGAGCGCCTGCCAGCGCCACGCTGTGACCTTTAGCGACGATGGGTGCCGGCACTTCGATTACCAAGTTTGTACGGGCAACGGCGACTGTGCTGCAGCCTGCCCGACGGGGGCCCTGGTCATGAAGGGACGGTCCATCCGCATCGGTGAACTCATCGAGATCTTAAAGAAAGACCGGTCGACGTTCCGCCATTCCGGCGGCGGTATCACCTTGTCCGGCGGCGATCCACTCATGCAGTCTTACTTTGCCGGCGAATTGCTCAAGGCCTGCAAGGCCCAGGGCTGGAATACGGCCATCGAAACGGAAGGCTGCGCCGAAACGGAAACGTATCTCCGCCTCGTGCCGTACATCGATACGATCCTCATGGATATCAAACATATGGATCCCGAAAAGCACCGCCTGTTCACAGGTGTATCGAACGAACTCATCTTGAACAATGCCCGCCGGGTCAGTGCCTTTGCGCCTCTGACCATCCGCGTACCCGTCATTCCCAAGTTCAATGCGTCGGAAGCGGAAATCCGGGCCATCGCTGAATTTGCCGCATCCCTAGGCAATGTCCGCTGTGTCCACCTGCTCCCGTATCATTCCCTGGGGGAAAACAAGTACCGCATGATGGGCATTGAATATAAGATGAATCGTCTTTCTGCCAAATCGCTCAGCAATAAAGAATTAGAAATATATCGCCCTATTGTCGAACAGGCCGGCGTGCCCTGCCGCATAGGCGATGAGTCATAAGGAGGTTTATCATGGATCAGGAATTATTAGAAAAAGTCATGAACCAGGTCAAAGCAGAACTCGGTTCGGCTGCCACGCCGGCTGCTCCGGCTCCGGCGGCTGCTCCGTCGATGAAAGGCGATGCTACGGGCATCAGCAAGGCCCTGGGACGGACGGAATTCGTCGGCACATCCATTGGCGATACAATCGGCCTAGTCATTGCCAGCGTCGATCCCATGCTCAAGGACGCCATGAAATTGGGCAAGTTCCGCTCTATCGGTATCATTGGCGGCCGTACTGGGGCCGGCCCGCAGATCATGGCTGTCGATGATGCCGTCAAAGCGACGAATACGGAAATCATTTCTGTTGAATTACCGCGTGATACCAAAGGCGGTGCCGGTCACGGCTCGCTCATCCTCATCGGTGCCGAAGACGTATCCGATGCCCGCCGGGCTGTAGAAACGGCGCTGCAGGTCCTGCCGAAGTATTTCGGCGATGTCTACGGCAATGACGCCGGTCATTTGGAATTCCAGTATTCTGCCCGCGCCAGCTATTGCCTGGAAAAGGCCCTGGGTGCGAAATTCGGCAAAGCCTTCGGCATGACCTGTGCCGGTCCGGCTGCTATCGGCGTCGTCCTGGCCGATACGGCTGTCAAAGCGGCCAATGTCGAAGTCGTCGGTTATTCCTCACCGGGCAACGGCGGAACGAGCTTTTCCAACGAAGTCATCTTGTGCTTCAGCGGTGATTCCGGCGCCGTCCGCCAGGCTGTCAAAGCGGCCATCGAAGTCGGCAAGAAACTGTTAGGGGCCCTCGGCGACGAACCTAAGTCGACGACGACACCGTATATTTAACCGTCAATAGGAAACGGAGGGTATTACAATGACAAACGAAGCATTAGGCATGGTAGAAACAAAAGGTTTGGTCGGCTCTATCGAAGCAGCTGACGCGATGGTCAAAGCAGCCAATGTAACACTCATCGGCTATGAAAAAATCGGATCCGGTCTGGTCACGGTCATGGTCCGCGGTGACGTCGGTGCCGTCAAGGCAGCCGTCGATGCCGGTGCGGCTTCGGCGAAAGTCGTCGGTGAAGTCGTTTCGGTCCACGTCATTCCCCGGCCTCATACGGATGTGGAAAAGATTCTTCCCCATCTCGATTAATCCCTGAGCAGGCGATCGTATGGCATATGATAAAGAAAAAGCCTTAGAAGCCCTGATATTGCGGGTCATCCGCCAGGTCCTGGCAGAACAGGCACAGGCGAAACGGCGGCTCTACGTCGTCTTCGCCGACGCCTTCGATTGCCGCTGTGTCCAATTTTTGCAGTCCCTGACAACGGCCGATGACGTGACGGTCATCGTGGACGATACACAGGGGGAACGCATCCGCCGCGACATCGAACTGGCCTGTCCCTTTGCAGCTGTCGTCATGACCTCACAGGCCCGTTCACTGCCGCTAGGCGGCAGCTTGACCGTATATCCTGTGGCGTCACGGGACTTCATCGTCAAGGCAGCCCTGGGGATGGCAGATACCTTTGCTGCGGAATGGCTGGCCCGCTGTTTTGCCGCCGGCTCTGCCGTCCATCTGCAGCTGTCCGGCCTGACCCGGTTCATGGGCCGCGAACCGGCCGCCTATGTCCAGCAGATACTGGGATATTACCGTAAGCTTTTGGAATATGGCATTACCATCGGCCATCACCTGCCGCAAGAGCAGACTGGGAATCCCGTACCAGCGGCAGTCACGGAAAAAAAGGCACCACCCGTCGTGACCTGTCAGGATAAAGTCCTGACGGCAGCGGACTTGTATCCTTACGACAAGGGGACGGTCCTGCTCGTCGGGGCGCATACGGTAGTGACCTCTTTTGCCCGCGAAGCGGCTTTGAGCCGGGGCATTGAGATTCGTAGAACATGAGGAAAGGCAGGGGAGGACCTGTGGAAAAATCATTAGGGCTCATCGAAGTCCGGGGCCTGAGCTGTGCCATTGAAGCGGCAGATGCCATGGTCAAAGCGGCGAATGTCGTCCTCGATGAACTCGAAGCAGCCCGCGGCAGCGGCATGATGACCGTCAAAGTCAGTGGTGATGTCGGTGCTGTCCGGGCAGCTGTCGAAGCGGGGAAGGCCACGGCCCTGTCCTATGGGGCACTGGTATCGGCTGATGTCATCGCCCGGCCCCATGAAGCGACGGGGACTTGTTTCATCCACGCTCAGGGCGAAAAAGAGCGGCCTAATTTCTACGCCGCCTGCCCGGACCCGGATGAGACAGAAAAGCCGGGGCCCGCAGCGGCAGAAACGAAGCCTGCACCGGAAAAGCCCCGGCGGACACGGCGGCCGCGGACGGCTGGGAAAGCAAAGAAAAGCGTAACGCCTGCAACGGAAGCGCCGGCTGCGGATACGACGGCAGCGGAAACGCCTTCCGGGCACAGCAGCGAAGATACATAGAAGGTATGGCTTATGAAAATAGCGAAAGTAACGGGTTCCGTCGTCTCGACGAAGAAAGAAGAAGGGCTGGTCGGCAGCAAGCTGATGATCGTCCGCTTTGAATCGAGTGACGGCGTACCCTATGGAAATGAAGAAGTCGCCGTCGATTATGTCGGTGCCGGTATTGGGGAAATCGTCCTCGTCGCCAGTGGTTCCGCCACGCGGACGACGGAAACGACGAAACTCAAACCCATCGACCTGGCCATCGTCGGCATCATAGATAATTTGAATTAAGGAGCGTCCATTATGGCAAACGAAGCATTAGGAATGGTAGAAACCAGAGGCCTCGTCGGTTCCATCGAAGCCGCCGATGCCATGGTCAAAGCAGCCAATGTATCTCTCATTGGCTATGAAAAAATCGGGTCCGGCCTGGTTACGGTCATGGTCCGCGGCGACGTCGGCGCCGTCAAGGCTGCCGTCGATGCCGGTGCGGCTTCGGCGAAAGTCGTCGGTGAAGTCGTTTCGGTCCACGTCATTCCCCGTCCTCATACGGATGTGGAAAAAATCCTGCCTCATCTGGCACCGGCTGCTCCATCAGCAGAATAAAGAATAGAGGGGGCATGAGCCATGTGTCAGGAAATGGCGACGATATTGACGGAAAAGATACTGGAAAGCGTCCAGCATTATGAAAATTTTAGGATTCCCATTGGCGTATCCAACCGGCACGTCCATGTCAGCCGGGCCGACTTGGACAGGCTCTATGGGAAGGACTACGCCTTGACCCACAAGAGCGAGCTCGGCCAGCCGGGCCAGTTCGCTGCCAACGAAACGGTGACCCTGCAAGGGCCGAAGGGGACGTTTGAACATGTCCGTATCCTCGGCCCTGTGCGGTCACAGAGCCAGGTCGAAATCAGTAAGACCGACAGTTTCCGTCTGGGCGTCAAAGCGCCGATTACCTTGTCCGGTCATCTCCAGGGGACGCCGGGGATCACCCTCATCGGTCCCAGGGGAACGGTCGACCTGCCTTGCGGTGTCATCATCGCCAAACGGCACATCCACATGACGCCGGCACAGGCCGCTGCCCGCCATTTGCAAGATGGCCAGATCGTCGATGTCGAGACCTTTGGCGAACGCCGGGGAATCCTGGGTGATGTCATCATCCGCGTATCCGATACGGCCGGCCTGGAAATGCACATCGACGTCGATGAAGCCAATGCCTGTTCTTTGAGCAATCACGATTACGTCATGATTTGTCCTGTATGATAAGGAGGGGCCGCCATGCTTGTAGAAAATCAAAAACTGGCTGAATTTGCGTCGCTGGTTTCATCGGGAGACGTGCGGCCCTTTGAAGGGCCGCTCAAGGTCGGTGTCGACTTGGGGACGGCCAATATCGTCGTCGCCGTGACGGACCAGGACAACCGGCCCGTCGCCGGTATGACGACCCATTCGACGGTCGTCCGCGACGGTATCGTCGTCGACTATGTCGGCGCTGTCCGGGCCGTGCGGGCCATGAAGGCCGCCTTGGAAGAAAAATTGGGCGTCGCCCTGACCCAGGCGGCGACAGCGATTCCACCGGGTATCCTCGACGGCAACGTCCGCTGTATTGCCAACTGCGTCGAAGGGGCGGACCTGGAAGTGGTCAAAGTCATGGATGAACCGACGGCCGCAGCGGCTGTCCTGGGTATTCGTGACGGCGCCGTCGTCGATGTCGGCGGCGGGACAACGGGCATCAGCATCCTGCGCGATGGTAAGGTCGTCTATACGGCTGATGAAGCGACAGGCGGGACCCATATGACGCTGGTCCTGTCGGGATACTATGATATCGACCGTGCGGAAGCCGAAAAGATGAAAGTCGACGCGTCACAGGAGACTGCCGTCTTTCCCATCGTCTATCCCGTCGTCGAAAAGATGGCCTCCATCGTCAAAGGCTTCGTCACCGGACACGATGTGAAGGATATTTACGTCGTCGGCGGTGCTTGTTGCTTCAGTGAATTTGAAAGTGTCTTTGAAAAAATCCTGCATATCCCGACGCACAAACCGAATGACTGCCTGTTTGTCACCCCGCTGGGCATTGCAGTAAACCAATAAACGGAGGTACAAGGATTATGAGTACAACCATCGACCCCGTCGTCCTGCAGCAGTTGGTTACCCAGGCCGTACGGCAGTTACAAAAAGAAGGACCGCAGGCAGCAGCACCGGCTGTTCCGGCAGTACATGATGAATACGGTGTCTTTACGACCATGGCCGATGCCATCGAGGCATCGGCTGCGGCTCAGCATACGCTGCTCTTCCAGTCGCCGTCACAGCGGCAGCAGTGGATTGACGTCATCCGCCGGACCTGCCTGGACAAGACGAATATGCAGATGATGTCGCGCATGGCCGTCGAAGAAACAGCCATTGGCCGTTATGAAGATAAAGTCATCAAGAATACCGCTGCCGCCCGCTATACGCCGGGCATTGAAGACCTGAAGACCGACGCCAGGACCGGGGAACACGGGCTGGTCTTGTTTGAATACTGCCCATTCGGCGTCATCGGGGCCATTACGCCGACGACGAACCCGACAGAAACGATCATCAACAATTCCATCTGCATGATTGCCGGCGGCAATACGGTCGTCTTCAGTCCTCATCCGCGGGCTAAAAAGACGTCGATTTTCCTGGTCCAGCTCCTCAACAAAGCTCTGTATGAAGCCGGGGCACCGCTCAACTTGATTACCATGGTCCGGGAACCGTCCATCGAAGCGACGGATGAAATGATCAGCAATCCCAAAGTCCGCATGGTTGTCGCCACGGGTGGTCCGGGTATCGTCAAGAAAGTCCTTTCGTCCGGTAAGAAGGCTATCGGTGCCGGTCCGGGCAATCCGCCAGTCGTCGTCGATGAAACGGCCAATATCGAAAAGGCCGCCAAGGATATCGTCGATGGCAGTTCCTTCGATAACAATGTACCGTGCATCGCTGAAAAAGAAGTCTTTGCCGTCGATTCCATCTTCGATTATCTGCGCATCAATATGAAAGGCGCCGGGGCCTATGAAATCACCGATGCCGATACGATTGAACGCCTGTGGAAACTCGTAGCCAATGAAAAGGGGACGGGGCCGAAAGTCGAATTTGTCGGCAAATCGGCAAAATACATCCTCCATCAGATCGGCATTGAAGTAGAAGATACGAAGAAGCTCATCATCATGGAAGTGGCCAAGGACCATCCTTTTGTCCAGACAGAAATGCTCATGCCCATCCTGCCTCTCGTCCGCTGCGATAACGTCGACCAGGCTATCGAGTGGGCTTATGAAGCGGAACATGGCAACCGCCACAGCGCCATGATGCATTCGACCAATATTGCCAAATTGAGCAAGATGGCCAAACTCATGGAAACGACGATTTTCGTCAAAAATGGTCCGTCTTATGCCGGCCTGGGTATCGGCGGTCAGGGCTATCCGACCTTCACCATTGCCGGGCCGACCGGCGAAGGCCTGACCAGTCCGAAATCCTTCTGCCGTCTCCGCGAATGTGTCCTCAAGGATATGTTTAATATCCGTTAAAGGGAGGGATGGCTCATGGATATTTGTCAGATTGCGACGAAAGTCATCTCCGGCGAGCAGGCGTTATCGGCGTTCCAAGTCTATCGAACGGAACGGATTTTCATTTTATGCGACGGCTTCCTGACCCGGTCCGGGGCCATCGACTTCCTGACCCGCCAGATAGCTCCGACGAATCAGGTGCAGATTTTTGACGATGTCGTGCCGGATCCCCATCTCCACGGCGTCGCCAAGGCCATGGCGGCAGCTGTCGACTTCCAGCCGACGGTCCTCGTCGCCTTTGGCGGCGGTGCGGCCATCGACACGGCCAAGGCCCTGGTTTATTTTGCCAGCGGCGCCCATGCCTTTTCGCGGCCGCCGGTCTTCATCGTCATTCCCACGACGAGCGGGACCGGTTCGGAAATGACATCCTTTGCCGTCATCACTGACGCCGAAGAAAAGCGGAAAATCGCCCTCATCGACGATGTCATGTATGCCGATGTGGCCATTTTGGACCCGCAGCTGACCGTTTCCGTACCGCCGGCCATTACGGCCAATACGGGCTTCGACGTCCTGACTCATGCCATCGAAGCCTACGTCGCCAAAGGGGCCACAGACTTCACCGATGCCATGGCCTGCAAAGCCGTAGAACTGGCCTTGGAATATCTGCCCCGATGCTATCACTACGGCGCCAACCTGAAAGCCCGGGAGGCCATGTCCAATGCCTCGAATATGGCCGGCATCGCCTTTAATCTCGGCGGCCTGGGAATGGTCCACAGCATGGCCCACCAACTGGGTGGCATGTACCATGTCCCGCACGGCCTGGCTTGCGCGCTGGCCCTGCCTGCGGGCATCGCCTATAACAGTCGTGACGAAAAGACGGCGGCCAAATACGCCGACTTGACGTATAAACTGGGCCTGGCACCGCGGTCCCTGCCGGTACCACAGGCTGTCTGCCTGCTGCAGGGAGTCCTCAAGGCCCTCATGTCCGATATGGGAATGCCGCGGCGCATCGGTGAATTGCCGAAAGGTCCGGACCGCAGCACTTATGAACAGGCTATTCCCATGATGGCTGCCCACGCCATGGAAGACCGCTGTCTGCCGGGCAATCCGCGTCCTGTCGATGAAGGGACCTTTGAAGAACTCTTTGCATCACTTTTTTAGCAGTCAGCGGCTAGCTGTTAGCAGTTAGCGGGTGGTTTTAAATTTTAAGATTTTCACTGAACACTACAAACTCAGTACTACAAACTTTCATAAAGCGTCTAATGAAGAAAAGCCGTAAAGGGCCGCTGTGTGTTCCAGGATTTCCTGGTTCAGATTGCGGTCTGCTTTTTTTAGGTTCTGCATGTGCGCCCACAGGGAATACAATGTCGGCAGGGAGTAGGTCATAAGTTCCCCAGCCGTATAGGTTTCGAAAGAAGTTTCGCCGGGAGCGGCCTGTGTTTGACGGATCGGGCGCCCTTTGCGGACGATATTGGGATAGGCTATGGCCGTTTCCGTCATCCAGTGGATCTGCTGGCGCAGTATCTGATGGACAAGCTGCCGTTTTTCCATGCTCACGGCTGGCAGGTCGGCCTGGATGAGCTGGAATTCATCGGCATGGGTCCAGGCCATCATATAGCCGTATTTTTCGGTCATGATATTGCGCCCGTCTTTTTTCGTGGCCAGCAGGTCCTGATAGTATGAAGTCAATGTCGCTTCATCCCAGGCGGCGAACTGGCTCAGGCGCATGATAGTGAAGGTCCTTTCGTCGTCCTGGCAGGCTGCCCGGCCATAGCGGTTGCGGACTTGCTGGAACATAGGCCATTCGAGGGCCAGGATTTGTTGTATCAATTCGTCTTTTTTCACGATCATCTCTCCTTAGTATAGTTGTAAAGCCGGCAGATTCCGCAGGGATTCGTCGGCGATGTGAGACAGAATGGCAGGAGCATAGGCCAGGAGAAAACTATCTGTCCCGCTTGCCAGTCCCTGCCGCTGCCATTCCTGACGGACGTCGTCACAGATGTCTTCCATGAGGGCGATAGAGACGGCCGTATCTGTTGTCGCAGCAAGGCTGGCGATTTTCTCATACATCTTTGGCAAGATGGACAGGAATTGCAGACCGTGATGGGCCCATTTGTAGAAGGGCATGTATTTTTTATTGAGCAGATACGTCATGGCTGTTGCCGCTTTGATGAATTCGCAGCGGGCCCAGCAGGCAGCGACGAGTTCCTGCCGGTCCAGGCAGCGCTTGTAATTGTATTGGCCGCTCTGGGCCATCTTGGCGGCGTAGAAGGCGATTTTCTTCAAGTATACGTCTTGGGGATAAAAGGCCAATAGGGACTGGCGGATGACAGAGAATCGGCCTGTCGGATCGGTAAATACCTGGCCGTTCGTTGCTTTGGACAGAAAGGTTTCGGGGATGCGGATCCATTCGGCCAGTGTTTCCGGAGCCCTCGACAAGCCGATGAAAGAGCGATAGAAGTCGGATATACGCCAAACGCCGACGCGCCCTTTGCCGCCAGATGTTTCCCGGCGCCGGAAGCCGCGGAATTCCTGGGGCAGGGCAGCGTAGGCCTTTTGCAGGGCCTGGCCAAAGGTGGCATAGTCTTCGTTGGACAGCCATAGGCAGAATGACGGGCCCCAGTCGTGGTCGCGGGAGATTTCATCGTCGAAGCCGAGACATTCCGAGCCTTCGCCGACGAGGCCCGTGGCGATATGGTCCCAGACGGCAGCGAATTGCGATTGCAAAGCCGGCCGCCCGACTTCTTCATAGTAGGCCCGGCAGAGGTCCAGACCGAAGCCCGTCGCCGACGGTGCCGATGGTACTGACTGGGGCGTGTGGCGGGCCAGGGCAGTCGCGGCTTTAGCTGCATTATCCATGGCATGACGGTAATCTTCATTTTTCCCCAACATGGCCTCGATATATTGGGCTGCCTGGATGAAACCGTCATAGGCCCGCTGGTATTGGCCCTGGTCTAAATACAGGATAGCCTGGAGATTGAGGGCATTGGCGTAATGGATGCCTTTTTCCGGCACCTCCTGGTAGCATGCCAAAGCCTGACGGGCTTCCTCAGCGGCGGCTTCCCGCTGGCCCAGCTGATAGTGAGCGGTACTGCTGTTGATAAGGGAAATAGCCTGTTCCTCCCGGCTGTCAGGCAGCGTGTGGACGATGGCCAGTGCTTCCTGGGCATAGGCCAGGGCTTTGGCCGTGTCTTTCTGGTCGAGATAGACCAGGGAGATATTGTTCAATGTCGCTGCGTAGTGATAACTCTGGCGTCCTTCCAGGCGCAGATAGATATGACGGGCTTCTTCGTAGAGTGCTAACGCCCGGTCATATTGATGCTGCAGGCGCAAAGTCCCGGCCAGGTTGATGCGGTTCGTCGCGTAATCGGCCGTATCTTTCTGGCCGTAACTGAGGATGTCGCGGCCGGCTTCTTCAAAAGCCTGGACCGATTCATCGTAGCGGCCGGCGCCGCGGTAATACGTGCCCAGTTCATTAAGGGCTGCTGTGAATACGGCGTCGTGTCCGCCGCAGCAGATACGATGCTGGGCCAATGTCCGGCGCAGGAAATCTTCGATTTCATCGTGCCGCCCGTCAGTATATAATCCATCAAGGGTATGAAAAAAATCAGTAAGAGAGTCCATGCAAAAGGCCTCCTTTCTGTACAATAAAGGCATAGTGTCTATGCTTTTATTGTACGGAAAGAAGGCAGGCCAGACAAGGCACAATACTATTCAGTTATGCCGATTTTAGCACTATTTTGTCACCTTTCGTACACGGCATTTTGCCGTTGGCCGGAGATTACAGTCTGCTGCGACGGCAGGAAACATGGTATATATTATGGCCGGGCCTGCACAGTTCTGTTACAGCTATCGTGGAATGCTATCTTTTTCTTTATTGAGAAGCTATAATGAAATAGAAATAGGCGGCTGCTATCTTTTGGCTTGCAAATAGCTGGCAGCGGCTCCTCAAGAAAGAAGGATGATTTTTTGTTGCAATATATATGCAGGTCTCTCGATTGTGTTATAATGGCAGAGGAGGCGGGGAAAATGGGCCAATTCGTCAATGCGGACGGAGAACGGTGCAGTGTCGATCAGATCGTCAGGAACTTATTGAAGGAAGACGTGACCTATGAATTCATTGCGCACGTTGCCCAATGCCCGTTGGAAACGGTGAAACGCATTGCCGCTAAACAAAAAAAGCAATAGGGAGTGATTCGTTTGAAGATTTTAGTTGTCATGGATGTCGATGCAAAACAGAAACAGTGGCTGGAAACAGCTGCTCCGGAAGCGGATTTTTGCTATTGTCCCGGTGATGGGACCCAGGCCGGCAAGGCGCTGGATGAAGCGGACGTCATCATTGGCAATATCGCTCCTAACCTGGTGAAGAAGGCCTCGCAGCTGCAATGGCTCCAGCTCAACAGTGCCGGTGCCAACGAATACTGTAAGCCCGGTATCCTGCCGGCCGGTGTCACCTTGACCAATGCGACCGGTGCCTATGGCCTGGCCTTGTCGGAACACATGCTGGCCCAGACACTGGCTATGATGAAGAAACTCTATCTTTACTATGACAATCAGCATCAAGCCCTGTGGCACGACGAAGGGCCGGTCACATCCCTCTACGGCGCGACGGTCGTCGTCGTCGGTTTTGGCAATATCGGCCGCAACTTCGGCCAGCGCGTCAAGGCCATGGGGGCACACGTCATCGGCTTGCGCCGTCGTCAGGGCGCTGTACCGCCGGAAGCTGACGAAATGGGGGATATGGCCCATTTCAATGAATACCTGGCAAAAGCGGATATCGTCGCTTCGTGCCTGCCCGATACGCCGGAAACGTATCATATCTATGACGCTGCGCGCTTTGCGGCCATGAAGAAAGGCGCTTATTTCGTCAATGTCGGCCGCGGCACCAATGTCGACCAGGCCGCTTTGCAGGAAGCCGTCGCCCGGGGCCATCTGGCCGGCGCTGCCCTGGATGTCACCGACCCGGAACCGCTGCCGTCGTCGGACCCCTTGTGGAAGACGCCGGGCATCTACATTACGCCGCACATCTCCGGCGGCTATCATCTCCAGGCGACGCACGACTACATCGTCCGCATCGCCGCAGATAATCTCAAACGCTACCGGGCCGGCGACCCCCTGGAAAACATCGTCGACCTCATGACCGGGTATAAAGCATGAGCGTAGGGGCCATCGCACGAAGGTTTTTGCTATCATGCAAGGTCCTTTTTGCTTTATAGTTTGTAGTATGGAGTTTGTAGTTTGTAGAAGATGGTTTTAAATTTTTTACCATTTTCTGCAAACTACAAACTACAAACTTAAAAAGAGGCTGTCCGTATGGACAGCTTCTTTTTTTACGCCTATATCACAATTTTATATCAATTCTGCGAAAAACGGTCGGAATGGAGCTTTTTTGTCTTATTGGAGCAGACCTTCCTTGTTTTTTATGATATTATTTATTGGTAAATGATTTTCAATATTATATCGCCGCAGGCGAAAGAGAGGGGTTTTACCTACATGGCATATCATAAAATCAAGGGAACGAAGAAGGCATGGATTACCTGGGCTGTTTTGACGGCATTGACGGTGCCGGCTTATGCGGCGTCGGCTGATGGGGCTGCCGATGGCTCCGCGGTGACGACGAAGGATGTCGTCGTGACGGCGACGCGGACCGAGGCGGACGTCAAGATGGTGCCCAATACGGTAGAGGTCATTACGGCTGATGATATCGAGAAGCTCGGCGCCACCGATGTCTATTCGGCATTGCGCCTGGCAGACAATGTCCAGATCATGAACACCAGCACCGGCTTTGGCCACCGCATTTCCATGCGCGGCATGTCCAGTGATTCGACACTTATTCTCATCAATGGTCAGCGGACGGCTATCGAAGATACGGAAACGACGCAGAATCTCCTGGCCCTGGACCGCATCAACGTCCACAATATCGAACGCATCGAAATCATCCGCGGTGCCGCATCGGCCCAGTACGGTTCCGATGCCCTGGCCGGCGTCATCAATATCATCACCAAGAAGTCGACGGGCAAGCCGTCGGTCACGGTCGGTGCCACGACGGGGACGACGAACATGTCCAACTATTACCACATCGACCTGGGCAGGCAGGGCAAGTTCAGCAGCACTTTCGATATGAATTTCTCCAAGGACCGCCAGTGGACGGAACATGAAGTTTCGGGCCTGCCCGTCAAGAACCTCCAGGGACCGAAGCAGAGTTATCATTTCAGCGGGACCTATGAATTAGGGGAAAACAAGAATTTGAACCTCGATTTGGGCTACTATAAGGACAAGCTCAGCGGCGACTGGAGCCACAAGGAATACAATCTCGGTGCCTGGGGCGGCATCGTCCGCCTGCAGGACGCCAAGCTGGAAACGGAACGGCGCGACGCCAGCCTGAGCCTGACGGGGAAGACGAAGAAAGACGACTATATGGTCCGCACTTTCTACAGCAAGCTCGACAAGTTCCGCTTCCTGCCCTATACGGCCCTGGCCAAGGAATACGGTGAAACCAACAAGTACAGCATCTGGGGCATCGAAGCCAAGAACAGCCATAAGGTCAACGGCGACCACACCTTGACGTATGGCACGGAATACGACCGCTATGACGTGGACGGCGTCAACTTCGGCAAGGACGGAGACAACGGCAAGAACCTCAATACCTATGCGGCCTACATCCAGGACGAATGGCTCCTGGGTGATAAGTGGGAAATCATCCCGGCCGTCCGCTATGACCATCACAGTGAATTCGGCAGCAAGACGACGCCTCATATCGGCGTGACCTACCTGGCCAATGACCACAACCGCTTCAAGGCCAACTGGGGTGAAGGCTACAAGGCGCCGAGCGTCAGCGAACTCTACATGGACTATACCCACATGGGTGTCCTGACCCTGGGCAATCCCAACCTGCGTCCGGAAGAATCGAAGAACTGGGACCTCAGTTATGAAGGCGAATGGGGCAAGACCTTCGGCAAGATCACCTATTTCCACAACGACATCGACAATATGATTTCGACCCGCACTGTCGGCGGCCGTCACGGCTATAATGAATATTACAACATCGACGGCACGACCAAGACCCACGGCGTCGAACTGACGCTGGGCCGCAAGCTCTCGCGGGACCTGGATGTCAAAGTGACCAGCAACTGGACCAGTGCCAGCAATAAAGTGGCTTCGGCCGAATCGTCGGCCCACGGCGTCGACGGCATTGCCGACAACATTACGACGCTGCAGCTGGCCTATGACGACCACCGTGCCTATGGCTACAATGCGACGTTGTGGGAGCAGTGGGTCCACGACTATTACGAAAGCGATTCCAGCCAGACCTATTCCTATAATACCTTGAATTTCGTCATCAACAAGAAATACGGCGACGCCGTCCGCCTCTTTGCCGGTGTCGATAATATTTTCAATAAGAAAATCGATGCCATCTATCTCGACGGCCGCATTTGGCGCACGGGCATCGAATTCAAATTCTAAGGACAGAGTCCTTGCATTTCCGCTCCTCCTGGCGTAAGATAAAAGTAGGAATCAATCGCATGATATGCGGGAGGAGGATACACTATGGATGTGTTAGCAGCAGCTGTCGCCTTGGTCCTGATTTTGGCCATTCTCAATGTCGTCCCTTATTACGTCGGACGCTCCATCTTATTGTATAGTCTTCGCAAATACCGGTCCCTGACCGTACCCTCGTCGTTGACGATCCGGCGGCCCCGCCTGTTCGGACGGGACTGTCAGGAAATCGACATCCAGGGCGGCCGCCTGCGCCTGGTGGATTGGGACGGCGTTACCTGTCCCGTCCGGCCTGACTATGTCCGCTATGTCCATTTCTATCAGGAACGGTCGTCCAAAGGACGCCGCCAGTGGTATCCTTACGTCACCTTGTACAGCAAGATGGCCCATGTCGGCCCGGCCAAGCCGCGGCGTTTCTCCCTCTGCGGTTCTGAACGGGGCCGCGGGTATGATGGGGTCCAGCTCATCAACCACATGCAGATTGATATCAAAGACTACGTCTTATTGCGCAAATACTGCCGGCAGGAACATATCCCCGTCCACGACGACTATGCCCCGGCCTGGCGTTTGCCTTTATGCGGATGAGGAGGGAAAAGATGAAACAGATGCCTTTAGGGATTCCCCTGGCCATCGCCCTGGCCGGTACCGTCGGCTCCCTGGCCTTCGGGGCCAAGAAAGCCCACGTCCTGTTCGGTGCCGCCCTGACGGGTTTGTCGTTATGGCACATGTACCAGCACCGAAAAGTCATGCTGCGCCAGATGCAGATGGCCAAACAGCCCTTGCGGATCGGCTGCAAGCCGTTGTCGCGTTAAGTCATGTGGCACGTGGCGAACTCATACATCCCCTGTAGGGGCTCGCACGTGGCGAGGCCACCCCGGATTATTGAGATGTCTGTAAGCCGATTGGCGTGAACGGGCGCCCCACGTGGCGCCCCTACAGAAAAGGAGCAACCACTAAAAAGGGGTTGTCGCACGAAGATTTTTGCCATCGTGCAAGGCCCCTTTCACTTTATAGTTTGTAGTACGGAGTTTGTAGTTTGTAGAAGTTGACTTTAAATTTTTTACCATTTGCTGCAAACTAAAAACTACAAACTTAAAATTCAAAAAGAGACTGTCGCACATGGGACAGTGCCGTTTTATTACTGCACGGCGCTTTTCCGGCTCATCCACAGGCCGATGGCGATGACGCCGCCAGCTAGTACGGCCTGAAGGGTCATGGGTGCCCAGGCACCAGCCATTTGCTGCATCAGGGTCCCCAAGATTTTATCGTGGCCGATCATGGAACCGGCTGTCCAGCCCAGCAACCCGGCGCCGGCATAGAGGATGACCGGGAAGCGGTCCATGAGCTTACCGATGACTGTACTGCCGCCGACGATGATGGGGATGCTGATGAGGAAGCCGCAGGCGACGAGGAGAAAGCTGCCGTGCGAAGCCCCGGCGATGGCCAGGACGTTGTCGACGCCCATGGCTGCGTCGGCGATGATGATGGTCTTGATGGCTCCCATGAGGCTGTCCGAAGCCGTCACGTTCTCATCGTGTTCTTCCGGGATGAGCAATTTCACAGCAATGGGCAGCAGGATGAGGCCGCCTAAGGCCTGTAAAAAGGGAATCGTCAACAGCCAGACGGCGATGAGGGTCATGACCAGACGGATGACGACAGCGCCGCCGGTCCCGATGAGGATGGCCTTGCGGCGCAGATTGGCCGGCAGCTTATTGGCCGCCATGGCGATGACGACGGCATTATCGCCGCCGAGGAGGATATCCAGTAAAATGATAGAGCCTAAAGCCATGAAAAATTGCATCGATAAGATTTCCATAATATACCTCTTTCTCCGAAAAACAAAAGAGACTTCCGCATGGTATCAGCAAAACTGGTATCATGCGAAAGTCTCACCCATTGCGATAGCAACGCTGCCACCAGCCGGTCAATGACGGCACGATGTTGATGACAACTGACGAGAGGTTACTCCCCTTCGCGATTCGATTGTAGGCTAAGTATAACAGGCAATCCGTTCTTTGTCAATATCTTTTTCCTTGAAAAGAACGAATATCGGTTACGACATGGCGATAGGCCTCGATGAGGATGTCGAAATCGAGTTCATGGGCAACACCGGCATAGCCGTTGTCCAGGCAGGCTGCCGCTTCTTCCGCCTTCGTCGTAAAGATATAGCAAGGCTTCTTCACCTGCTGGCAGGACTGGAGGATGCGCGCTTTTGCCGCCAGGAAATCGGGATGCGTAAATTGACCTGGCAGGCCCATGGATGTCGATAAGTCAAAGGGGCCGATGAAGATGCCGTCGATGCCTTCCATGGCGGCGATGTCCTCGATATGCTCCAAGGCTTCTTTCGTTTCACACTGGGGAATGACCATGAGCCGGTCATTGCTGTTGGCATAGTATGCTTCCAGCGTATCCGTCGCCGCCCAGGGCAGCTGGCCAAAGCCAGTCCCCCGTCCTTTGATGAACCCCCGCTGTCCGACAGGTGCATACTTGGCCAGGGCGACAGTCTTCTGGAAGTCCGCCACGTCGCGCAGGCAGGGCACGATGAGCCCTTGGGCCCCGCAGTCAGCGGCCCGCTGTATCTCCTTGTGGTCCACATTGGCAATGCGCACGACCGGCACCAGGCCGACGCGTTCCGCCGCCCGGATGAGATTCATCATCGTCTCCGTATCGAAAGGCCCGTGCTCCGTGTCGATGATGACGAAATCCAGGCCCGTATAGCCCAGGCATTCGACGAGGGACTCATTGCCCATGCTGACAAAGGTCCCGATAGCCCCTTTCCCGGCCTGGAACAAGTCCCGCAAGCGATTCAGTGACATAAACATCTCCCCTTTGATTGAAAAGTCGTTTTCTCCATTATACCATGATATAATGGAAGAAAATACAGAGGAGGCATCATCATGAATATACAACGTATCGGATTCATCGGGACCGGTGTCATGGGCAGCGGCATGATCCGGAATCTACAGAAAGCCGGCTATCCCGTCAACATCAACACGCGGACGAAAGCCAAGGCCGAAAAGCTCATCCAGGAAGGCTGCCGCTGGTTCGATTCGCAGGCAGAATTAGCCGCTCAATCGGACGTCGTCATTACCATGGTCGGTTATCCCCAAGATGTCGAAGCAGTCTATTTCGGTGACCAGGGCATCTTTCGCGGCAAACAGGGCGGTTTCGTCATCGACATGACCACGTCCAGTCCTGCCCTGGCCAAGCGCATCTACGCACAGGCCAAAAAACAGGGCATCGAAGCCTTGGATGCGCCCGTTTCCGGTGGCGACATCGGCGCCCGTCAAGGGACATTGGCCATCATGGCCGGCGGTGAAGAAGCAGCCTTTGAAGCCATGAAGCCTATTTTCTCGGCTATGGGCCAGACCCTGACCTATTTCGGCCCGGCCGGCAGCGGCCAGTATGCCAAGATGAGCAACCAAATCGCCATCGCCTCGAACATGATGGGCGTCTGCGAAGCCATGGCCTACGCGAAAAAAAGCGGCCTCGACCCGGAAAAAGTCATCGCCACCCTTTCCGCAGGAGCCGCCGGCTCCTGGTCCCTGGCGAATCTGGCACCACGCATGCTGCAAGGCGATACGAAACCAGGTTTTTACATCAAACACTTCCTCAAAGACATGCGCATCGCCATCGAATCGGCAGACGAAATGGGACTGGACCTGCCAGGACTGCGCTTAGCCAAAAAACTCTACGACCAGCTGGCCGACCAAGGCATGGAAAACTGCGGGACCCAGGCCTTGTTCCAGTGGTATGCCAAACAATAAGGAGCAGCACCATGGACAGCCATGCCATCCGCTGCTTTCAGCGGGTCTTTGAAAAAAAGAGCATACACCAGGCGGCCAAGGACCTGTGCATGACGCCGCAGGGCGTGAGCCGGGTCATCAGTGCTTTAGAAGGAGAAATGCAGACAGCCCTTTTTATCCGCAGCCGCAAGGGCATGGAAGCGACGCCGGAAGGCCGGTATTTTTACGAGCACACGCAGGAACTGACCCGCCAGCTCCTGGACCTGCAGCTGGGGATGCAGGCGTTGAAGCGGAAAAAAGCAGGCCTGCATATCGGCTTCTCCTGCGGCGTCCTGAATATCCTCTCCATCCATGTCTTGAAAGGCGTCATGGCCCGCCATCCGGACAAGTCCCTGGAATGGGTCGAGGATTTCAACGAAAAGATTGTCCAGCTCATTGCCGAAGACAGCTTGTCCTGCGGCTTCTGTATCGGCCCGATCCGGTCAGATGCCTTTTTCCAGCAGGAAATCTATCGCACTGGCATCGAAGCCGTCGTCTATGAGGGCCATCCTTTTTATGACCGGCCGTCCATCACTATTGAAGACCTGAAAGGGCAGCCCCTCGTCGGCCTGAACGAGCATTTCTCCTTATTCCATAGCATCGTCAGGCGCTGTGCCGATTTCGGCTTTACGCCGCAGTTCGTCGTCAAGACCATGGAGAGCCGCCTCATCTATCACTTCTGTCAGGAAGGCGTCGGCATCGGCATCGACGTGAACATCCATGCCGCCCCGCCGCCGCTTCGTTACGTCCCCATCACGGAAGGGACGCCGTGGCGCATCTTCTTTGTCTGTAAAAAAGAAAAGCGCGATGATTCCTTATTCCAGGAAATCATCGCGGCCCTAACCTCGCATCTGCAACTATAGCAACAAATCGTTGACACCTGCTGTCGTTCCTTTGATGGACGGCAGCTCTTTTTTTATGATACCGTAGAGGAGAAATACAGAGACACTATCACGCTGATTACAGGAGGTTCCTCATGACTCGAAAATTCCCGCACGTATCCAGTCCCATCACCATTGGCCGCACGACCTTCCGCAACCGTATCTTTTCGGCCCCCATGGGTGGCACGGACATTACCAACGACGGCTGTATCGGCCCGAAATCGACAGCCTTTTACGAATTGCGCGCCAAAGGCGGTGCCGCTGCCGTCACGGTTTCCGAATTGATGGTCCATCCCCAGACCGACGGCTCTCACGCCTATCATCTGGACGAATCGATTCTCAATTCCCTGGCCGCAGCGACCTACACGGCCGATGCCATCCGCCGCCACGGCGCCATCCCCTCGCTGGAATTATCCCATTCGGGCCAATTCGCCGGAACCTACATGACTGACAAAAGCCGTCAGCACGGGCTCTGCCAGTGGGGTCCCAGTGAAGGGATGCGCCCTGATGGCGTCCCGGTCAAAGCCCTGACCCAGGAACTGATCGACGATATCGTGAAAGCCTATGGTCACGCTGCAGGCCTGGCCAAACGTGCCGGTTTTGAAATGGTCATGATCCACGGCGGCCACGGCTGGCTCATCAACCAGTTCCTCTCGCCCTTGTTCAACCACCGCAGCGACCGATACGGCGGCTCCCTGGAAAACCGCGTCCGTTTCGCCATCGAAGTCCTGCAATCGGTCCGCGCCGCTGTCGGCCCCTTTTTCCCCATCGAATTCCGCATGAGCGGCGCCGAATTCACCGAAGGCGGCTACGACCTGGAAGAAGGCATCCAGATTGCCCAGGCCATCGAAGCCTACGCCGATATCATCCATGTATCGGCCGGTACGTATCAGAAAACCTTTGGCATCACTCACCCTTCGATGTTTGAAGCCCACGGGCGCAACGTCTATTTAGCCGCGGAAATCAAGAAGCACGTCAGCAAGCCCGTAGCGACTATCGGCGGCCTGACCGACCCGGCCATGATGGAAGACATCATCGCTTCGGGGAAAGCCGACATCGTCTACATGGCCCGGCAGCTGCTGGCCGATCCCGAAACGCCGCAGAAAATCATGGAAGGCCGGGACGCCGACATCGTCCACTGCCTGCGCTGTTTCACCTGTATGGCTGAACGGGCGGCGACTGCCACACGCCGCTGCACCGTCAATCCCCTCATCGGCCGGGAACTGGACGGGACGGAAATCCAGCCGGCACCGGTCAAAAAGAAAGTCCTCGTCGCCGGCGCCGGCCCTGGTGGATTGTATGCAGCCTATACGGCAGCCCGCCGCGGTCATCACGTCATCCTCTGTGAAAAAGAAAGCGAAGTCGGCGGCATCCTGAAAAGCGAACAGGCCATCCCTTTCAAACGGGAAATGTATGAATTGGGAAAAACTTATGAACGTCTGGCCCGCCAGGCCGGTGTCGAAATCCGCCTGAATACGGAAGTAACGCCGGCATACGCTGCCAAAGAAAAGCCGCAGGCCCTGATCATCGCCGCCGGGTCACGCCCCCTCGTCCCGCCGATCAAAGGCTTGGACGGCGACAACGTCATCATCGTGAACCAATACTATAAAGAAAAAGCCAAAGTCGGGAATCACGTCATCGTCTTCGGCGGCGGCCTGGCAGGCTGCGAATGTGCCATCCACCTCGGCCAGGAAGGCAAAGAAGTGGAACTCATCGAAATGCGCCCTGCCCTGGCACCGGATGCCAATGTCCGCCACCGCCCCCTGCTCCTGGCTCAAATCGAAAAGTACGTCCACGTCCATACGCAGTATAAGGGCCTCGAAGTCACGCCAGAAGGCGTCCTCTGCCAGGACCCGCAGGGCCAGCGCGTCCTCGTCCCTGGCGATACGGTCATCTGTGCCTTAGGCCAGCGGTCCCGTACCGACGTCGTAGAAGCTCTGCGGGACAGTGCGCCTTTCGTCCGCGTCATCGGCGATGCGGCCAAAGTATCTACCATCACCAACGCCGTCTATTGGGGGTACTGGGCTGCCCTCGATATCTGATATCTGATCCGGGTCAGTCTTCATACCAGCCAAACAGGGTTTTCCCCGTCTCTAACTGCTGAATCCGGGCCATGTCGTCCGGCGTCAGGGTGACGTCGAAAATATCGAGATTCTCCACCATCCGCTCCCGATGGGACGATTTCGGGATGACGCCGATGCCCTGCTGAACCAGGTACTGCAAGGCAATCTGTGCGGCCGTCTTGCCGTATTTCTCGCCGACAGCCTGTAAAATGGGCTCCCGGAATATGGGCTTTTTCCCTTCTGTAAAAGGGCTCCATGCCTGCATTTGTGTCCCCTGTGTCACAAGTGCCTGCTGGAGCTCTTTTCGTCTGTAATAGACGTGGCACTCGACTTGGTTGACCATGGGGATAATATCACAACTTCCGATAAAATCAAGATATTCCCGGGCATTGAAATTGGAAATGCCAATGGCCCGGACCACACCCTGGCGGTAAGCTTCGGTCAAGGCCCGATACATATCCAAAGCCTCGGCGTAAGGCTCATGGATGAGCAGCAAGTCGATATAGTCGGTCTGCAACCGGGCCAGCGATTCTTCGATACCCTGCCAGGCCAGCTCATAGCCAGCCCGGGTCTGGCACAGTTTCGTCGTAATAAAGACATCCTCCCGGCGAAGGCCGCTTTCGGCCACAGCCTGGCCGACGATGGCTTCGTTATCATACATGTGGGCCGTATCGATGAGACGGTAGCCGACGGATAAGGCCTCCCGGATAGCCTGCTTCCCCGCATCCCCTTTCAGCATCCACGTACCAAAACCAACAGCCGGCATAGTCAGGCCATTATTCAAAATGATGTGCTTGTGCATGCTACTCCTCCATTCATCCTATAAATTCATAAAAAAAGGAACTGCACATGATACGCACTTCATGCCACAGTCCCTGTCTTACTTATCCTAGTTCAAGCCGCTGAATGATAATTAACAACAGCAATTTCCGTCATAGAATTACGAACGGAATCAGCAATTTTATATAATTGCTGCATGACTTCTGTCGAGTAATATGTTTCTCCGCACTGAGTGCACACTTGAGACGGCACATTGCGAATAATCACAATACAGGAGTCAAGATCAATAGTAAAAGTGGTCAAAGCATCTTGTAAATCACCTTTGCAAAATGTGCAGTTCGTCATCATGTATCCCTCCGTTTCGTAAATGTTTCATTCCATTTATTGAGATCTGGCTCGTATGCGGTGATGATAGTCAGGGTATCGTCATTCACAATGCTACAAACAATATGCAGCTTTCTATTTTGAACCGTACACCCAAAAACAAGACAGCTAGGAAAAGGATAATCTGATGGATAATCTTCAATAATCCTTCCGTTGGACAAAGCCTGTAATACTTCATTAGGTGATATATGCCGACTGATTAATCGCTTGGCAACATGCTCTGTCCATTTTATTTTACCAGAGTCAACCGAATCTTTAATTTTCTGTATATCTATAGGCATTTTCGTCACCTTCTGAAATCGGTAATAATAGGCTATTAATTATACAATACCATGTTACCTGGCCAAAATCAACTTTTTCAAAATAATATGCTTATACATAAGTATCCGCTTCCTAAAGATTTTCGAGCATCCGGATTTCATTCTTCATGAGGTACCAGGTCTTATCCGGCAGGCGGCCGTTAACGAGGTACTCAGAAGTTTGAGCTTTTATAAGGCACCATTATTAAGCATCCACGTTTCAAACCGGCAAATACTCGGATTTTGATTGATGAAATCATTGAGCTCCTCATCGATAATGCGGATTCCCTTACGACGAGGTTCACTGGCAAATCGATTCGTGACTTCATAACAGATTCGTGGCGGTGGTGGCGTTTTCAGCGTGTAGAAGACGAGATCCGAATTATTACGAATGGCATCTGAAACAACGGACATAGGCGCTACAGCCCATCTATCGGGAATCGTCAGATATCGCTGCAGCATAGAGCCTGTGTTGACTGTTAAGAGCGGCGGTTCATCAGGATTCCAGTGAGAATGGTGCCATTGCAGGAAATCATTTCCCCAAATCAGCATAATTTGTTGCCGGACATCTAAATCTTCACAGGCAACCTCATCATCATAGATACTATCCTTATGGCAGATAAGATACATCAATTCGCGATAAATCGGTTTGATAACAACATCTGGATAAGACATCCTGCTAAAGACAAAACCAATATCGGCATCCAAACTCTCGACAAGACGATAAATCTCGCCTGAATGATAGGTATTAATGGTGAGACGGATATTAGGATGCATCAAAGCATGGCTGGCAAATAAGGGAGCTAAAGTATAATTGTTTACCGCATCGACACTGGCAATCGTAATTTGTCTGATATCTGATACGTGTTTCAAAGCCTGCGCTTCCTGCCAAAGAGCCGCCCATTGCCGGGCAATGGAGATAAAAGAATTTCCATAACTCGTCAGGCTAATCGTATGATGCCCTTTTTTCCGAATCAACAGAGACACACCTAATTCTGCTTCTAATTGTTGTATTCTCGCACTAACTGTCGACTGCGATATATATAAGGCTTTAGCAGCAGCAGATATGTTTTTACAAGTCACAACACATAAAAAAGTTTCAATATGTTCATAATTCATGGAATCAACTCCCAGCACAGACATCCCACTATAAATATTGCTATTATCGATATTTTATAATAAATATATCTATTTTACAAGTATGAATGGACATGATAGACTAAAGCCATGAAAAGCAGGCCTGAAAATAACAAATATAGTGTGATGTAAGTACTAAGGAGGAAATATCATGGATAAAAAAGAATTACTGAACGCAATCAAAAAGATGGACACAGCAAGTATTTCTGACGCAATGGACCGTTTAGGTATTCCCGGAGGATTATTGGGAATCCAGCCTGTCATGCGCGGACAAAAAATTTGCGGAGATGCCTTCACCGTTCATTACATGCCCTGCGGGGTAGAAAAGGGCACTGTAGGCGATTTTATTGACGATGTCCAGCCCGGACAGGTCGTCGTCATCGATAATGCCGGCCGCACATATTGCACCGTTTGGGGAGATATCATGACGACGACGGCTAAAATCCACGGAATCGAAGGAACCGTCATTGATGGTGTCTGCCGAGATGTAGATGGAATCGAAGCATTAGAATATGGAATTTACACGAAAGGTACCTATATGGTAACTGGCAAAGAACGAGTAACTGTAGATTACGTTAATAAACCTATCAGCATTTCCGGAGTACAAGTTCGCCCTGGTGATATTATTTTAGGCGATGATTCGGGTGTCATCGTACTTCCCGCTAATAGAGCCGAAGAAATCCTGAAGCAGGCCAAACATATCGAAGAGATTGAACAAAAAATCATAGCGGAAGTCAAAAAAGGCAGCTCTTTGAAAGCAGCACGAGAAAAACTGGGGTATCACCACTTACAGTCTAAAATCGATGACAATGGTGTCACCCATCAGGAGGAATAACAGATGAAGGCATTAACGAAAAAATCGAATTTCGCAGCCATCTTTTCCATATGTGCCGTTATGTACAGTGCATATGTAGGTCCTGGTTTTGCCTCTGGCACGCAAACAGTCGCTTACTTTAATGATAAAGGCTGGATTGGCGTCATTATAGGTCCATTGCTGGCAGGTGTGCTTTGTTTCATATTCAATTTATTGCTCTTTGAAATCAATCGTGTATACAAGCCAACATCCTATCGAGAAGCCTATAATACAATTTATCGACCGAAAGGATTGCAGTTATTTTTCGGCACCTTTAAGGAAATCCAGGTCATCGTCGTCGTATTGATTGCTTTAGCCGCACAAATCTCTACGACAGCGATTTTACTCGACCAACTATTCGGACTTCCCCAAATCATCGGGACCGTTTTATTCTGCGCTGTCGTCTTGCTGCTCTCTTTGTGGGGAGCCGGGTTATTGCGAAAGGTAGGTACCATACTAGGGGTTGCTATTCTCTTGATTTGCGGATACGTCGCTGTGTTATGTATCGGTAACGCTGCGCCGGCTGCCGAGGCCTATCTGTCACAACACATCTCATACACAGAATATGGTTTTTCTGCTCCCTATGCCTGGTTCTTCATGCTGATGATCGTTGTATTCTTTATGAACGGTTACGAAGCCTGTGTCCCCGCTTCACTGGGAATTATAAAGACAAGGAAAGACGTTTTTATCGAATCATTGATTACAGCCTCTCTTTGTTCTTTCAGTACCATGATCTTTACGTTCATTTTTGCAGCCGGTATGCCAGAAATCTTGCAAGAAGAGATTCCCACTTTATGGGCAATCAACCATTTATCTGATGCCGGATGGATTTCTAAAATTCTGTACGTAATCTTTGCTGTTTCGGCCATGTTATCGAGCTCTGTGGCTTTTATTTTTACAGTCTGCAATCGCTTTGAACCTCTCCTGCAAAAGAAATGGAAGACGAGTACAGAATTGGCAAGAAAATTCCTTATTGCCATGATTTTTATCATCATCTGTACTTTTGGTGCAAGCTATGGATTGTTGAATATTATCCGTTACGGATACGGAACTTTCACTATCATCGTCGGCCCTATCATGCTCGTCCCACTTATCGTCAGCGTACCTTACCGCCTTTGGAAAGATCGAAAAGATGGGTTATTGGACCATAATTTTAATCTTGTCACGAAAGAAGAGATCTAGAAATGGAACTAACAGAAGATGTAAAAAAAGCGCTATTGAAGCTCCCAGCCGGGAATATCGCAGATAATAACACGTATATAGCCCATCAAGGGGTCATGGATTCTTCGATTAAACCGATTAATACGTCCGTAAAAATGATAGGACGCGCTTTCACCGTAGCCTGCTTCCCCGGTGATAATCTGGCGCTTCATCAAGGAATCTATGCAGCCCAGCCTGGCGATGTCCTTGTATTGGATTGCAAAGGGTATGATCAAGCCGGCCATTTAGGCGATATCATGACGACAGCCTGCAAACTCCGCAGGCTGGCAGGTATTGTCATCAATGGAAGCTGCCGGGACAAAGAAGATATCCGGGCTTCCGGGTTCCCTGTCTTTTCCAAGGGCGTCAATCCCTCTGGGACCGTAAAAGAAAGTTTGGCTACCTTGAATGTAGAAGTAAATATCGGAGGCGTCCCCGTTCGTCCAGGCGACCTTATCTTCGGTGATGCTGACGGGGTAGTCGTCATTCCCAAAGAACATGAAGACGAAGTAATCGAAAAGGCCTTTAAAAAGTATAACCGGGAACAACAAATCCTTCAAGAACTGTATGCAGGGAAAACAACCTTAGAAATTTACGGATTCGACCGATTGATTTATCAAAAGAACAGCATGCATAGTTAAATGTAAATAAAAGAGGGCTGTCGCCTTAAGCCATTTTAGCTTCGGCGGCAGTTTTCTTTTTTTGTTCTATTTCATTTTTCTATTTTCCTTTTCTAGCTAAACGTAAAAAACTCCCCTTCACATGGGCGCTCCTGCGCCTGATTTCCAGAATCTATTGCGGCAAAGCCGCTTCTGGGTATTAAGTTTGCTGTTTGTAATTCCCCCCCTTGTCATTTGACAGCATTTATGTTAGCGTTTAACCAGGAATATGAGGAGGGAAATCAATGAAAACTTGGGAAGACTATAAGAATCATGTAAAGGCCATCAGTGAAAACTCAGGCTTTGACATCAATGAGATGGAAGAACTTGTCTTTGCCCGTAAACGATGGACAGAAAGCCAGATGCTCGCCTATGGATTCCAGAAAATCAGGAACACCTATATTCTTGAAAAACCATTGCTTGACGGAGATTTCAAAACAACTATCTCCGTTACCTCAAAAGGAGCGGTTACGGGTAACGTCATTGACTCGATGACCCAGGATGAATACTACCAGCTTCGCCAGGAACAAGCTGCCGGCGCCTATGTCCATACGGTCCGGGCTGCTTACATGTCCCTGCTCAAGGACATTGCCGCTTCCTGTTGCAGAGATATCCTGTTCGCCTCACAACAAGCCAATCGGCTGACCCAAGCCATTTTAGACGACTTTCAAGTCAAGCCGGATTTCCCATGGGAAGGTTCTGCTCATTATCAGTCTTACGGAACCTTCCGCCATGCTTCCAATCGAAAATGGTTTGCTCTCATCATGAATGTAAAAAGAGATGTATTAGACAAGGATGGGAATACGGCCCTGACCGATATTATAAATGTAAAAATCCCGCCGGCCAAGGGCGACGAGCTCCGACAAATCCCCGGCATCTATCCAGCTTATCACATGAACCACAAGACATGGATTTCGGTAGTGCTGGATGATACCTTATCGGATGAAAGCATCATGGATCTCATCAACACTAGCTATCAATTAACAATCCACTAAGGATAAATTCAATCAGCAGACAAACATAGCGGAGCCATTACACCAAGCAAATGTTGCTTTATGTGACAGCTCCGCTTTTTGCGTTTTAAGTTTGTAGTTATTACTTCATAATCAAAATTGGAACCTGACTGCGCAGGAGGACGTAGTTGCTGACGCTGCCCAGGAGGATTTTCTTTAAGCCCGACAAGCCGCGGTTGCCGATGATGATCAGGTCCGTCGGGTGGTCTTCGCTGTACTGGACGATGTTTTTGGCCGGGTCGCCGATTTGGACGACGGCCTGGACGTGGATTTCCTTGGGGATGCTGGGCATCAGCTTGAGCAGGATTTGATAGCCTTTTTCCTTCAATTCTCCTGGGACGTAGCCGCCGGTACTGACTTGTTCAAAAGAGTTGATTTCCTTATTCATATCGACGACGGTCAGCAGCGTCACCTGACTGCCGCATTTTTCGGCCAGGTATACGGCCTTTTCTAAGGCTCTGACAGACGGTTCCGAGCCGTCGACAGGGACCAGGATGTGCTGAAATTCTTCCATCATGCATGTTCCTCCTTCTGCCGTGCCAGTTCTTTCTGCCGGGTCCCATAGAAGACGAGGCAGAAGATGATGATGAGGCAGGCGAAATAAATGAGAAAGCCGCCGAATTCCGGAGCGATATCCCAGAAACCGGCGCCGCGCAGGGTGATGTCGCGGGTAAATTCATATTCCCAGGTCAGCGGGAAAAAATGAGCGAAATAGCGGACCCACAGGCTCTGTTCCATGAGCGGGCTCGTCGCCCCGCCGAGGATGAAGCCCATAGGGATGAATAAGATCATGCGGCTGGCGGCGACGCCGGGATTGGCCGCGTTCCAGCCAAAGAGCAGGCTCATGACGCCGACGGCCGGGATATAGAAGCACTGGGTCAGGAAAAAGAGCCAGACACTGCCGGCAAAGGCCATATCGTTCAGATAGTGGAGAATGACCATGCCGACGGTCAGGGCCGTCATCAAGCAGGCGCAGTATGGGACGAGGCGGGACAAGATGGCAAAGGGCGTCCCCTCTTCCATGGTCCGGGCCAGCTGGCCCGTCATGCGCAGGCGGGGAATCATGCCAATGGTGGCAAAGGTAAAGAACATGGACGAAAAGAAGAAGAGAAAGCCCTGGACTTCGCCGTTATTCGCCGCCGACCCCTGGGGATTGAAGAGGAGCCGGTCGCGCAGGGTGATACCCCGTTCGGCCCGCGATGTCTCAGGCGCACTGAGTTTGTTGTTCTCTTCGGCTACGATAGTATTGAGGGCTTCCATGATGTCCGCGTTCTGGGCGATGCTGGTATTGTCATAAAAGACGCCGATTTGGCCTGCTGCATCGCTGTAGCGGTTCTTTTCCAGGTCCTTGGGAAAATAGACGACGGCAGCAAAACGGTCGCGGTAGAATAAGGCCTTGGGGTTGACAGCACTGTGAAAGACCGTGTTGATGTCGATATAAGGCGACGCATCCATTTCCTGGATGAGTTCATGGCTGTACTTGGAATTATCCAGGTCGATGACGGCCACCGGTGCTTCTTCGATGAAGTTATTCCCAAGCAGGACCGTGAACAGGACGGCGCAGACGACGGCGACCAGCATGGCGACCTTTTCATAGGGCATGCCCATGCCGGAAAAGAGGAAGGCGATTTCATGTTTCAGGGAGTTCATGGCCTGTCACCTCGATAGTCTGGCCCGGCCGGACAGCCTGGCCTGGGTCGGTATAAATACGGATTTGGAAAGCTGTCAGATCAGCCTGCCCTTTTTCCCGGGTTTCCTTCAAATCGGCAAAGCCCGGCGCCTGGGTGATGAAGCGGATCGTCCCGGCAACGGGCTGGCCATCGGACACGGCGACACCGGCCAGGTCCTGGCCTTCGTGGAGATGGACGGCCTGCTTTTCACTGACATAGATATCGTAATACTGGCGCTTACTTTCTAAGAGGATGACCGGCGTGTCGGCCTGGACGATTTCCCCCTGCTTGGCCAGGAGCTTGAGGACTTTCCCGTCTTCCGGCGCCCGCAGGGTCAGGCGGTCTTTCTGGACTTCCAGCTGCTGGAGCTGGACCTGGAGCTGATTGCGCTGCTGGACCAGCGATTCCCGGTCGTGACGCTTATTGGCAATGGTCTGCCGCTGTTCTTCGATTTGCGGCAGCTGGAGGGAATCACTGTTCCCCGTATCGACGGCACCGCCCAATAATTTCGATAAGGCCTGTTGCTGCTGGTTCATATTGGCCTGGGCCACGGACAAAGCCGCCTGGGAATCGTCGAAATCGGCCTTGGCTATGGCTCCCTGGCGGTACAGCGAGGATTTACGGTCATAATCGCGCTGAGCATTGACCAGCGTTGCCGTCGCCGAATCAATGGCCGCCCGCTGCTGGTCGATCTGGCGCCGGCTTTCTTCCTGCGACGTATCGGTCTGGGCAAAGCCGATGGCGATAGTCCCTTCCATCGACTGGATCTGGGCGTCGAGCTGGGCTATCTGAGCCTGAGTCTTGGCAATGTCCAAGTCGACGTCGGTACTGTCGAGCTGCATGAGGATGTCGCCGGCCTTGACTTCCTGTGATTCCTGGACAGCTTCATTCACCATCTTGCCGCTGACGGACTGAAAAGAAACCTTGACCTGCTCTGCCGTCAATATCCCGTCCTTCTTGGCAATACCCTGGGCCACGGCATCATTTCCCTTATACATGAGCAGGACACCGCCTGCCAGGAGGATGCCGATGAAAAAAAGGCCCAGGCGCCATGCCCGCTGTGGCAGATGCACTGTTTGTCCCTTCATGGTAATCATTCCTTTCTCTCTATTATAATTAGTTGACTAACTATATAGGTAAATCAATAGTTTATGCTCTATCATAGCGCAACCATATCCGAACACATTGATTAGCTTGTCAATTATAATTATATAACTGAAAAAGAATAAAGTCCAGTCCCTGAATCAGGACTGGACTTCTTTGGACAAGGCTCCGGCCGCCTTGGTTTCATCATCCAAGGACAGCCGGGCCAGGCGTTCGATGAAAAAGACGCGGCGATTGAAGAAATTGACGAAGCGCCCGACGAGCATGGCCGACACCAGCGTGCCGACGCCAAGGCCGGTCAGGGTCCCCAGGCCGCCGTAAAGGGTCGACAAGATGACGGCCATGCTGACCATGGTCGAATCGAAGGCGACTTTCGTCGAGCCCATCCGCCATTTCCCCGTCTGGGCAATGGCCTTGACGGCCCCGTCGCCAGGCACCATCAGGATCTGCGACGCCACTTCGATGCAGATGCCGAAGGCCAGGGTCGCACAGCCGGCCACTAAGAGAGCTGCGGCAAAAGGCCAGTTCAGTCCCTGTAATCCTGCCATGGCGTGCATGAAAAAGTCGATGGCTGCGCTGAAGACGAAGTTAATGGCAATCTGCAGCAGCTCTACGGGCCGGAACTGGCGGCGCAGCAGGGCAATCTGCAAGACGATGAAGGCCATGTTGAGGACAAAGGTCAGCTGGCCGAAGGTCCACGGCGTATAGAGGCTGACGACGAGGGGCACGCTGGAAATGGGCGACGTCCCCAGGCTGGCAACCGTAATCAAGTCGATGCCGAAAGCCGTCATCAAGATACTGCAAAGAAAGACACTGACCCGTATTTTCAAATGATGCATACGCCGCATACTCAATCGCCCCACTTCTTTTCATTCTCCATAATGCGATGAAACGTCGCCATGAACTGCTGGCGTGCTTCCGGCTCGATACCCTGCCACATTTCATCGTCGATACCATAAATGACCTGGCGGATCCGCTTGGCCTTTTCCCAGCCCGTTTCTGTCAGGAAGATGGCTACGCCCCGCTGGTCTTCGGGCCGCGTTTCCTTGCGGATGAGGTCCAGCTTTTCCATGCGTTTCAGCAGGCTGGTCACCGTCGACTTGTCGATGATGCACTCGCGGCTGATATCCTTTTGGCTGGCGCCGTCATGGAACCACAGATATTCCAGGATCTTAGGCTGACCAGGCATGAGCCCTTCCCGCTTGATGCGGCGGCCGATTTCCCGGTTCGACCGATGAAACCCTAACAACAGTAAAATATGCAACGCTTCTTCGTCCATGGCGATTCCCCTTTTAATTAGTTTTAATTCCAACTATATTTCTTATTATATCGCAGGGAGGAGAAAAGTCAACAGGGATGCCTCTTATGAAGCATGCATCATGATCCAGTCGAAGCAGCGCGCCGGCAGGATACTGTGAAGGAAAATCAGGGGTTTGGCGCCGAAGCCGATGACGTAGCGTGTCTTTGGCCGTTTCTGGTTGACGGCTTTATCGATGGCCTTGGCTACGACGGATGGGTCCGACATCATAGTTCCAGCATACTGCTTGCGTATGCCCGCAGCCGTCTTGGCAGCTTCCGCTTCGTAAGCCCCGCCTTTGGCCGATTGTTCCAGGTGATCTGCTGCGATATTTCCCCATTCGGTCTTGATGCCGCCCGGTTCGATGAGCGATACGTCGATGCCGAAGCCCTTCGTTTCCATGCGCAAGGCATCGGACAAGCCTTCGACGGCGTATTTCGTCGCATGATACCAGCCGCCGAAGTACGTCGTCAGGCGGCCGCCCATGGACGAGACGTTGATGATGCGGCCCTGGTGCTGCTGACGCATGATCGGCAGGACTTCTTTGGTCAGCCGGGCCAATCCGAAAACATTGACCTCGAACTGGCGCTTCGCTTCTTCCAGCGATACGTCCTCGACAGCTCCAAAAGAACCGTAGCCGGCATTATTGATGAGGACGTCGAGGCGCTGCTGCTCTTCCAAAATCTGGGCCACGACCTGGCGGCACGATGAGGCGTCGGTCACATCGAGGGCCACAGGGATGACGCTGTACTTCTCTTTCAATTCTGCCATGCGTTCCACCCGGCGGGCCGCACCGTAGATGATGTGGCCTTCGTTAGCCAGGCGCTTTGCCGTTTCAAAGCCGATGCCGCTGCTGGCGCCGGTCAATAAGATGACTTTTTTATTCATGTTCATGTTGGTCTCCTTTTTTAAATTCACGGACGGACTGTCCCGTCCAGATTGCAAAGGCCCGCAGGAAGGAATTCACTTCGGCATAGCCTAACAAAAAGGCAATATCCTGGGTCGTCATATCCGTATGACGCAAATAGTGACGGGCCAGGACTTCCCGCGTCCCGCTCAATACTTTCTGGAACGTCGTCCCTTCGTCTTTCAGGCGGCGCTGCAAGGTCCGCGTACTGATTCCCATGCGGTCGGCTACGTGCTGGCTCGTCCCTTCCCCGGCAGGCAGCAGCTCCGTCAGGACACTGCGGACCTGGGCGCTGAAGGAATCGTCGACAGTCAGTTCGGACAGGCGCTTATTCATTTCCGGTTCGAAATACTGCCACATAGTTTCATTTTCTGAAATGAAGGGCTTTTCCAAGTCACTGCGGGAAAAGGTCAGGACATTGGCACCGCCCAGTTTCGGCTGAACCCCTAAGAAACGGGCAAAAGCCTGACCGGGAATAGCCGTCGCAAGGGTAGCTGCTACTGGTTTCAGCGGCTCTTTGATGGCTTTGCGCAGGAGATGGACGAAAAAGACCATTTCCGTTTCAACGACGAAAGCCGGTAAAGGAGTCTGCCGATCGGCCGCGGCCAGCGAAAGGCAAACGACGTCGCCGTCTTCACAGATATCGAGGGCCAGTGGTCCGATAAGTCGTTTATAGCGGGCCAGGCGGTGCAGACAGGCCAGGCCGTTGCAGCTGCAATAGGCGGCAAAGATAGGTGGCGAAAAGGTTTCGATACTTTCCATCGTCGCCATGCGGATGGGCACTGATTCATCAGACATCAAATCGGCGATGGTCGTCATCAGGCGGAAATAGGCGTCCTGCGTGATGACGGGATGTTCCTGCGTGAATAACGTGACCGGCAGACCGGCCTTTTTCAGGACGGCAAGGGGCTGCAGGCCAAAAGATTGTAACACGGCACCATAGCGGCCATCCAATAAAAATCGTTTCATAGTATTTCCTCGCTTTCCCCTTGGGATACCTCTATGATACACGCATTTTGCGCCACGTTGAACATGAAATAACGACAATAAGGTGGCAAAAGGCGACAAAAAGGGCTTGTCGCACGACGACAAGCCCTTTAAAGTTGTTAGTGGCTAGTTGTTAGTTGTTAGCGGATGGGTTTAAATTTAAAGGTTTTCTCTGCAAACTACAAACTCTGTGCTACAAACTATAAAGCAAACGGGGACGCGCATGATGGTAGAAGCCTTCGTGCGACAGCGCCTTTTCTGTAGGGGCGCCCGCTCCAGGATATGTACGATTTACCAACCACTGGCTAGAAAAATCATCCATATCCTGAGACGGGCTCGCCACGTGCGAGCCCCTACAAACTGCAAACTAACATCGGTCTGCAATCAATGAGCCGTTTCGGCAGCAGGCAATTCGCTGGTGCAGTGCGGGCAGCGGGTTGCATCGTCCGCGATGGGCTGGCGGCAGAACGGGCAGAGCCGCGGTTCCGGAGCCGGTTCCGGTTTGGGCAGGAAGCGGTTCAGCTGTTTGAGGACCATGAAAATGGCAAAGGCGATAATCAGGAACTCAATGACCGTGTTAAGAAAGGAACCGTAAGCAATGACAGGGATCCCGGCGGCTTTCGCTTCGGCCAGGGACTCGACGTGTTCTGTGCTCAAAGGGATGAAGAAGTCCGAAAAATCAATCCCGCCGAGGAGGACCCCAAATGGGGGCATAATAATGTTGTTGACCAGTGACGTGACGATTTTCCCAAAAGCTCCGCCGACGACGACACCGACTGCCATGTCCAGCACGTTCCCACGCATGGCAAATTCTTTAAATTCCTTGATGATGCCCATGTTTTCCACTCCTATCTGTGATGTAAAAAATAAATTATAAAAAAATAGGGATTCGCATGATGGCAGAAACCGTCGTGCGAATCCCTATTCATCATAGCGGAAAAAGGGCAGGATGGCAATACTTTTTGATTTTTGTTACTTATATTTAATAAAGCGACAGGAGCTGCGGCAAAAAGCCCGATTCCTGTATGGCTTCGATACATTCCAGGATGCCGACGGCCAGGACGAACCAGAGGACGTCGCCGGCAGCATGGCGGAAGACTTTCGGTTTAACTGTATATTCCTGCGGTTCATGGTAGAGCGACCATTTTGGGAAGAAACGGGGTACTTCCCGGATGTAGGCAGTATACGGTTCTCCGAAGAGGCGGTGCAGCCGGACTTCTTCCGTATGGATGACCGGGATGTACATGACAGCGAAGAGGAGTACCAGCAGTGCCGTCAGGGTCAGCGATTCCGTGCACAGGCCGACGCCGATGCCGCCGAGGAAGCTGAAGAAATACAGCGGATTCCGGCAGACCGAGTACGGCCCTTCGCGGACCAGGACGTCATTCTTATAACCGGCAATGTACTGGGCGCACCACATGCGGCCTACCATGGCGGCGCCGACGCAGAGACAGCCTACGAGGAATAAGATGCCCGAGACATACGGGGCCGTGACATCCAATTCCTTTTGCGAGAACATAAACAAAAATAAAAACAAGATTCCAATGACTTGGGAAATACGGGTGCGGTAATGGTCCAGGAAATACATGGTGACTCCTCCTCTTATCCTAATTGATAAGGCCAGTATAACGGTCATTTCTAACGAAAGATTAGGCAAAATTTAAAGGAATCATAAAGATTTGTGAACAGACTGCGTATTCTTTGTAACAACTTTTATGTTACAATAAAAGAAACGTCATTCGTCCATTTTTAAGGAGGCATCTGCCATGTTCAAAAAATTACTCATACTCACCCTCAGCGCCCTGCTCTGCTGCGGTGCAGCTATGGCGGCTGACACGACGTCCATGACCGACAAGGCCCGCCAGGCTGAAACACAGTCCCTGCCGTCGACGATCAAACATCTCGACCTGGTACTGGTCCTCGATAAGAGCGGCTCCATGTATGGCCTGGAAAGCGATACTATCGGCGGCTACAACGCCATGATTGCCAAGGAAAAAGACCTCGACGTCGACACCAAGGTCACGACGGTCCTGTTCAACAATAAAGTCGACATCCTGACGGACCGCAGCAACATCAACAGCCTGTCGGACATGACGACCAAGGATTACCGCGTCGGCGGCTCGACGGCCCTCCTCGATGCTGTAGGCAACACGATTGCCAAGATTTCCGACACGCCGGGTATTTCTGACAAAGACCACAAGGTCATCTTCGTCATCATCACGGACGGACAGGAAAATGCCAGCACGGAATATTCCAAGGCGACGATCCAGAAAATGATTTCCGATAAAAAAGCCCAGGGCTGGGACTTCATTTTCCTCGGCGCCAATATCGACGCCGCTTCGGAAGCCCAGAACCTGGGTATCGATGCCGACCATGCCGTCAAGTACCGCAATACCTCGACGGGCGTCCAGAAGAACTTCGCCGCCATTGCCGCTTATACGCGCAGTGCCGTCCAACAGCAAGACGACGACTCCTGGAAAGATAACATCGAAAAGGATAAGTAAATCTTATTTCAAACCTGCCAATTTAGCCGGGTCCATGGCTTTGTCGAACTGCTCTGCCGTGACCCATCCCGTCTTCAGGGCTGACTCTTTCAGGGTCAGCCCTTCTTTGGCTGCCTGTTTGGCAATGGTGCAGGCCTTGTCATAGCCGACGAGGGGTACCAGGCCCGTGACCAGGATGAGCGAGTTGTAGAGGTTGGTCGTGATCCGTTCGCGGTTCGGTTCGATGCCGACGACGCAATGCTTGCGGAAGGAATCCATGCAGTCCGTGAGCAGGCGGATAGACTGGATCAGGTTGTAGGCGATGACGGGCATGAAGACATTGAGTTCGAAGTTCCCCTGGCTGGCGGCGATGCCCAAAGTCGCGTCGTTGCCCATGACCTGGACGGCGACCATAGTGACGGCTTCGCACTGCGTCGGGTTGACTTTGCTGGGCATGATGGAGCTGCCCGGTTCATTTTCAGGGATGCGGATTTCGCCGATGCCGCAGCGCGGTCCCGACGACAGCCAGCGGACGTCGTTGGCGATTTTCATGAGGTCGCAGGCCAGGGCCTTGAGCATGCCGTGGACGACGACGAGTTCGTCCTTACTGGTCAGGGACTGGAACTTGTTCGGCGCCGTATGGAAGGTCGTGCCCGTCAGCTGGCTGACGATTTCGGCAAAGCGCACATCGTAGCCTTTCGGGCAGTTGATGCCCGTGCCGACGGCCGTGCCGCCCATGGCCAGGTCGCGGAGGAAATCGACGCCCTGGACCAGCATATCCCGGTCGCGCTGAATCATGCGGGCCCAGCCGCTGAATTCCTGGCCCAGCGTCAACGGTGTGGCATCCTGCAAGTGGGTCCGGCCGATCTTGACGATGTCCTTGAAAGCTTCCTGTTTGGCCCGGAGCGCCTGATAGAGGGCTTCCATGGCGGGGAACAGTTTCTGTTCGATAAGCAGGACGCCGACCATATGCAGGCCCGTCGGGAAGGTATCGTTCGAGCTCTGGGAATGATTGACGTGGTCATTGGGATGGACGTTCAGGTCCTTGCCCTGGGCCTGTAAAATCTGCTTGGCCCGGTTGGCGACGACTTCGTTGACGTTCATGTTGAACTGCGTGCCGCTGCCGGTCATCCAGACAGCCAAGGGGAAATTGCCGTCGAGCTTGCCGGCCAGGATGTCATCGCAGGCCTGGACGATGGCGTCGGCCCGGTCGCCGTCGACGACGCCCAATTCCTTGTTGGTCAAGGCAGCAGCCTTCTTCAAATAGGCAAAGACCGTGACCATTTCAGGCGGGATTTTTTCCGTGCCAATCTTAAAATTCTCGAAACTGCGCTGTGTCTGGGCACCCCAGAGTTTATCAGCCGGGACTTTGATTTCTCCCATCGAATCTCTTTCTATACGGTATTCCATGACGAACCTCCAATCAGATTATATAAAACATAGCGGACTCAGGCGGGCGCCCTTTGGGTCGCCCCTACGTTGGGTCCCCACGGGGGACCGTATGAGGAACAAGGAACGGTTTCCCCACATTTGCGGCCGTATACTCCATATTTTATAAAACATGGCGGACTCGGCGGGCGCCCTTTGGGTCGCCCCTACATGAGCACCCCATTGGGGTGCCCTTACGATGAACGATGAACGACCTACAATGAACCGCGACTCCATATTATATAAAACATGGCGGACTCGGCGGGCGCCCCTTTGGGTCGCCCCTACGTTGGGTCCCCACAGGGGACCATTCGAGGAACGAGGAACGAGGAACGACCTACGACAAGCCCATGGGATCGGGCTGGAAGATGCGGCCGTCCATGAGTTGCAGGTCATCGGCGATGAGCGGGCGGAATTCCATCTGGCCCAGGATGTCCCGTTCCAGGTCGACGCCCGGGGCGATTTCTGTCAGCATGAGGCCCTGCGGCGTCAGGCAGAAGACGGCCCGTTCGGTGACGACCAGGACGTGCTGGCCGTGGGCTGCGGCGTAGTCCCCGGAAAAGGTGACCTGTTCGATATCTGTCTTGAATTTCTGGTACTTTCCTTCCCGGTCGATGACCAGCCGCCCGCCTTCACAGTGCTCTCGCAGGCCACCGGCTGTAAAGGTCCCCATGAGGATGAGTTTCTTCGTGTGCTGGGCCAAGTCGATGAAGCCTCCGGGCCCGGTGACGCGGCCGTGGAATTTCGAGACATTGACATTGCCCATGGCGTCGATTTCCGCCAGGCCCAGGGCACAGAGGTCGAGGCCGCCGCCGTGGCAGATGTCGAACATGTCGGCCATCTTCAGTTCCGCTTCGGCATTGACAGCGGCCCCCATATCGAGGCCCGACAAGGGGATGCCGCCGATGATGCCCGAATCGGCCGCCAGGGTCAGGCTCGGCCCGAATCCCTCTTCAGCGGCGACAGAGCCGATGATTTCCGGGATGCCGATGCCCAGGTTCATAACGTCGCCTTTTTTCAGTTCCATCGCCGCCCGGCGGGCACAGATTTTGCGGTTGTCCAGCGGATGCGGCGGCAGGGACTGGATGGACTTGCGCCCTTCGCCGCTCAGTTCCGGCCGGTAGCCGTGGGTCGAAAAGCTCTGGACGTGGTACTTCGGCCGCGGCACGACGACGTAGTCGACGAGAAAATGGTGGATCTTCACGAGCCGTGAATCGAGGCTGCCCCGGGGCACGACGTCTTCGACCTGGACGACGACGATGCCGCCGGAATTATGCGTCGCTTCGGCCACTTCCAGCTGTTCACCGATCATGGCTTCGCGCTGGAGGGAAATGTTGCCGTCCTCATCGGCCAGGGAGCCGCGGATGAAGCAGACCTGGATGGGAAAGGTTGGATAATATAAGTAGTCGTCGCCGTCGAACGAGACCAGGCGGACGATATCCTTGCCTTCGCGGACGGTCTTTTCATTGGCCTTGCTGCCGTCCAGGCGCGGATCAGCCAACGTGTGCAGGCCGATATCGGTCCAGACGCCCTTGTGACCGGCGGCGATGGCCCGATAGAGAGCCAGTATCGTCCCGGCCGGGACGACATAGGCCAGGCATTGGTTGGCTGCCACTTTATCGGCCAGCTTCTTTTCCATGCCGAAATGGCTGGTAATGATTGTCCCGATGAGGCCGTCAGCGGCCAGGCGGTCGCCGCCGCGCTGACCACCATCGCCGGTCCCGGCAATCTTGACCAAGGTCACATTGCGGGGATGGCCTTCTTCACCATAGCGGTCGTGAAGGGCCTTGAACAGCCCGTCCGGCGTCCCGAAGCCGGCATGACCGCTGACAGCCAGGGTCATATCATCGCCGACAAGACGCGCCGCTTCCACAGGCGTAATAAACTGTGTCATAACGACCTTCCTTTCGTGTGGTAATGAAAAAAGGACCTGTCGTACGACGACAAGTCCTTTTAAGTGGTTAGCAGTTAGTGGTTAGTGGTTAGCGGATGGCTTTCAATTTAAAGGTTTCTCTGCAAACTACAACCGTCGTCGGTCGTTCATCGTTTGTCGTACGGGATAAAAATATCAGCCTATTACGATGAACGATGAACGACGAACAATGAACGATGAACGTTATTTCAAGTGTTTCAATCCTTTGGCGCCGATGTCGCTGCGGACTTGCTGGCCGTCGAAGTGGATGCGTTTGACGTTGGCATAGGCCTTTTCGATGGCGCTCTTGAGGTCCCCTGCTACGGCCGTAACGCCGAGGACACGGCCGCCGTTGGTGACGTACTGGCCGTCTTTCTTGGCCGTACCGGAGTGGAAGACCATGACGTCTTCTTTGTCGACAGCATCGAGGCCGCTGATGACATCGCCTTTATGGGACGAAGCGGGATAGCCGGCAGAAGCCATGATGACGCAGCAGGCTGCAGCGTCTTTCCAGTGGACCATATCGGCCGTCAGCGTGCCCTTGGCGCAGGCATACATGATCTGGGCCAGGTCGCCGTCGAGGAGCGGCAAGACGGCCTGCGTTTCGGGATCGCCGAAGCGGCAGTTGAATTCGACGACTTTCGGACCATCGGCCGTGATCATCAGGCCGGCATAAAGGCAGCCCTGGTAGGTGATGCCTTCCTGTTTGAGGCCATCGACGACGGGTTTCAGAATCTTTTCTTCGACTTCCTTGCGGATTTCCGGCGTGACTACCGGTGCCGGCGCATAAGCCCCCATACCGCCCGTATTGGGGCCTTCATCGTTATCGAAGATACGCTTGTGGTCCTGGGCGGAAATCATGGGCACGATGGTCTTGCCATCGACGAAAGCCAGGAGGCTTGCTTCTTCGCCGACCATACATTCTTCAATGACAATGCGGCCGCCAGAAGCACCGAAGATGTGGTCTTCCATCATGGCGTTGACGGCTTCGATGGCTTCTTCTTCCGTCTGGGCGACGACGACGCCCTTGCCGGCAGCCAGGCCGTCGGCCTTGACGACGATCGGCGCGCCCTGTTCCTTAATATAGGCCTTGGCGGCATCGCCATCGGTAAAGGAGGCGTAAGCTGCCGTCGGGACGTGGTATTTCTTCATGAGGTTCTTGGCAAAGACTTTGGACCCTTCCATCTGGGCTGCGGCCTTGTTCGGGCCAAAGACAGCCAGACCCTTGGACTGGGCCAGGTCGGCAAGGCCTTCGGTCAAGGGGACTTCCGGGCCGACGACGAGCATGTCGATACCTTCGTTTTTGGCATAGTCCGTAATGGCGTCCAAATCGGACAGAGCGATGTCGACGCACTGGGCGACTTCACTCATAGCGGCGCTGCCGGGAATGGCATAGAGCTTATCGACGCTCGGGCTCTGAGCCAATTTCCAGGCCAAAGTATGTTCGCGGCCGCCGCCGCCGATGACTGCTACTTTCATTATTTTGCGGCCCCCTTCTGAACCTGTTCTGCCAGGTATGCGGCAATGGCCGTATCATAGACAGCCGTGTGATGGAAGGCTTCCTGAGCCAGTTCCAGGCGGTACTGGTCGGAGAATTCGCCGTCTTTCTGGAGGATGGAAATGATTTCGCCGTATTTGGACGGGTTGGTGACGATGGCGACGTATTTGTTATTCTTTGCCGAAGCGCGGACCATGCAGGGACCGCCGATGTCGATGTTTTCAATGGCTTCAGCCAAGGTGACATCCGGTTTGGCAATGGTCTGCTGGAACGGATAGAGGTTGACGACGACCAGGTCGATCGGTTTGATACCGTGTTCTTTCATGGCTTTGACGTGTTCCGGATTGTCGCGGACAGCCAGGATAGCCCCGTGGATTTTCGGATTCAGCGTCTTGACGCGGCCGTCCATCATTTCCGGGAAGCCCGTGACGTCCTGGACGGCGATGACCGGTACGCCCGCTTCTTTCAACGTACGCATGGTGCCGCCCGTGGAGATGATTTCAATGCCGAGGTCAGCCAGGGCTTTGCCCAGTTCGACGACGCCCGTTTTATCAGATACACTAATGAGTGCGCGTTTTACTTTCATGGAAAATTCCTCCTATTCCTGAGTCCCTTTGACGACATTGCCGTCGATGGTCAATTTATCATCGCAAAAGAGCGCTGCCGCTCTGACATAAGTCGGATGTTCCTTAGTGAGGATCCGGGCTGCCAGCGTGTCTTCCGTATCGTCTTCGTAGACCGGTACGGCCGACTGCAAGATGATCGGGCCGGCATCCATGTCGGGAACGACGAAATGGACCGTGCAGCCAGCAATCTTGACACCGGCTTCGACGGCCTGGCGCTGGGCGTGGAGGCCGCGGAACGACGGCAGCAGGGCCGGATGGATGTTGAGCATCTTGTGTTCATAATGGGAAATGAAGTCACCGCTCAAGAGGCGCATGAAGCCGGCCAGGCAGATGATGTCGGCCTGATACGGTTCAATGGCGTCGAGGATGTATTTTTCAAAGGCCGCTTTCGAGTCGAAGGATTTGCGGTCGGCCAAAATGACCGGTACGCCCCATTCCTTAGCGCGGTCCATGACCGGTGCGCCCGGGATATCGCAGACCAGGGCCTTGATTTCCGCATTAATCGTGCCGGCTTCGACGGCATCGTGGAGGGCGATGGCATTGGAGCCGCGGCCCGATGCAAAAATGACCATCTTCTTCTTAGTCATGGAATACGCCTCCCCGCAAGGTTACGGGTACGTCGGAATCGACGACTTTGCCGATGACATAGGCCTTTTCATCGCGGTCGGCCAGGTTCTTGAGGACGGCGTCAGCGTCTTTTTCATCGACAATCATGATCATGCCGATGCCCATGTTGAAGGTACGGTACATTTCTTTAGCATCGACGTTACCCCATTTCTGGAGGAGTCCGAAAATCGGCAGCTGCGGCCACGACGTGACGTCGATATCGACGCCGACGCCTTTCGGCAGGACGCGGGGGATGTTTTCATAGAAACCGCCGCCAGTGATGTGGACCATGCCCTTGACAGTGAAGTTCTTGATGATCGGCAGGCACGGACGCGGATAGAGGCGGGTCGGCGTGAGCAGGCATTCACCGATGGTCATGCCCAGTTCATCGACGTACTGGTCGAGCTTCATGTTCTGCCGTTCCAGGACGATCTTGCGGACCAGGGAGAAGCCGTTGGAGTGGACCCCTGTCGAAGGCAGGCCGATGAGGACGTCGCCGGCCTTGATGTTTTCGCCGGTAATGACCTTGTCGCGGTCGACGATGCCGACGCCGAAGCCAGCCAGGTCATAGTCGTCTTTGGCATAGAAGCCGGCCATTTCAGCCGTTTCGCCGCCGAGGAGAGCGCAGCCCGATTCCTGGCAGGCATGGGCGACGCCTTTGACGATGGTCGCAACCTGGACCGGGTCGAGCTTGCCAACGGCGATGTAGTCCAGGAAGAAGAGCGGTTCAGCGCCCTGGACGAGGACGTCATTGATGGACATGGCGACACAGTCCTGACCGACCGTATCGTGTTTGCCCATCATGATGGCCAGGCGCAGCTTCGTGCCGACGCCATCGGTACCGCTGACCAGGATCGGTTTCTTGATGTCGCTGTTCATCAGGGAAAAGAGGCCGCCAAAACCGCCAAGGTCGCCGAGGACTTCCGGACGGTATGTGGCTTTGACCGAATCTTTCATCAATTCTACGGCTTTGTTGCCAGCATCGATGTCGACGCCGGCATCAGCATAAGTCAATCCTTTATTTGTGTTCGAGAGCATATTTTTCTCCTTCCTCATTGGCCTGCGGAGTGTCCGTAGGATAGTCGTTATTGAAGCAAGCTAAGCACATATCTTCCTTGGGGATATGTTCAACAGCCCGGTTGAGGCCGTCGATGGAAATGAAATGGAGTTTGTCCACGCCGATGTATTTCTGGATCTGTTCGACACTGAACGTCGAAGCGATGAGTTCCTTGCGGACCGACGTATCGATGCCGTAGAAGCAGGGATACTTGATAGGCGGTGCCGATACGCACATGTAGACTTCCTTGGCGCCGGCTTCGCGCAGGAGCTTGCAGATGATGCCGCTCGTCGTGCCGCGGACGATGGAATCGTCGACCATGACGATGCGCTTGCCCTTGACGACGGACTTGACGACATTCAGCTTCATGCGGACAGCCAGTTCGCGCTGTTTCTGGTTCGGCTTGATAAAGGTACGGCCCATGTAACGGTTCTTGATGAGGCCGTGCTTGAAGGGGATGCCCGAAGCCTGGGCGTAGCCGATAGCTGCCGTGTTGCCGCTGTCCGGGACGGAAATGACGATGTCCGCATCATACTGCGTTTCGTTCCACATTTCCCGGCCCATGTTCAGGCGGGCCTGGTAGACGTCCTGACCGTCGATGACGCTGTCCGGACGGGCGAAATAAATGTATTCAAAGGAACAGACCTGCTTGCGCGGTGCCTTGGCAAAGATCGTCGATTTGACGCCCTTTTCATTGATCTGAACGAATTCGCCGGGCTGTACGTCGCGGACGAACTTGGCGCCGATAGCGTCGAGGGCACACGTTTCCGAAGCCAGGACCCAGCCGCCTTCATCGGTACGGCCGATGCACAGCGGGCGGAAGCCATAGGGATCGCGGACGCCATAGAGCGTATCTTTCGTCATGAGTACCAGTGAGTACGCCCCCTGGATGCGGTTCATGCTTTCCATGATGCGTTCTTCGATGGTGTCTTTCTGGCTGCGGCTGATGAGGTTGACGATGATTTCACTGTCCATGGTCGTCTGGAAGGTCGCGCCGCCGCGGTCCAGTTCTTCCCGCAGGGTCCGGGTATTGGTCAGGTTGCCGTTATGAGCCAGTGCCAGCTGTCCCATAGGCGTGTATACGGCCAGGGGCTGGATATTGCGGGGATTATTGGAACCTGTCGTCGAATAGCGGACGTGGCCGATGCCGACGGGGCCGCCTTCTTCTTCAGGTACGCCGTTGGCGAAGACCGTGCTGATGAGGCCCATGCCGCGGAACGTATGGATATCCTGGCCGTCAGTCAGGGCGATGCCGCCGCTTTCCTGGCCACGATGCTGTAATGCGAACAACCCCCAGTAAATATAGCGGGGAATATCGAGGTGTTTATCGTAAATACCTAAGACACCACATTCTTCATGCTGCTTATCCCAAATCGGATCGTAAAACATGAATTAAACCTCCTGTTATAACGAAAAATAGTCTGTATTGCCCTTAGAGGGACTTTACGGTTTCTTGCAACTTCTGGTTCTTTTCCATGACTTCGTTAGCCATGTTTTCGCGATAAGCCTTATATTTCTTGGCTAAGGCTGCATCGCTAGCAGCGCCGATCTGTACGGCCAGGAGCGCTCCGTTCTTGGCACCGTTGATGGCGACGGTCGCAACGGGGATGCCCGACGGCATCTGTACGATGGCCAGCAGCGCATCCATGCCCTGGAGGCTGCCGCTTTCCAAGGGGACGCCGATGACAGGCAGCGTCGTATAGCTGGCGACGACACCGGGCAGATGAGCTGCCATACCGGCACCGACGACAAAGGCACTGATGCCCCGTTCTTCGGCTGTCGAAACGAATTCCCGGACAGCTGCCGGCGTGCGGTGGGCCGACGCTAACAAGACTTCATATTCAACACCAAATTCTTTAAAAATAGCAATCGCTTTTTTCATAACGGGAAAATCAGAATCGCTTCCCATGATCAAACCGACCTTCAACAGAGACCCCTCCTTAGGAAAAACAAAACCCAAAAGTGACACACGTCACCTTTGGGCTTTTCTCAGTTAGACACACGGAGACTGTTTACAAACGGCAAAGAACCTGTCCATAAACGTCTTGTCATAGTGCATCTCCTTATTGATTGAAAGATTATCAAACACACTTTGATTCTATCAAAAACCTCCGGGACTGTCAATGAAAATCGCCCGTTCTATCGCAGTTTGTACACGGATAGCGCCGACTATGTTACAATGGAGGAAAATGACCGACACGGAGGGATAGATTATGGAATTAAATGACCAGCAGCAGCAAGTCGTCAGCGACCTGTCGCAGCCGATTCTGCTCAACGCGCCAGCCGGCACGGGCAAGACCCGCGTCCTGGCCTGCCGGGTCGCCCACATCCTGGAAACAGGCGCCGCCGAAGGTTCGCAGATACTCTGCCTGACCTTCACCAACCGGGCCTGCAAAGAACTGAAGAACCGCATCATCGCCACGGCCCGCGAAAAGGGCCTGGCTGTCGTCGTCAAGACAATCCACAGCTTCTGTTACAGCCTCATCAAAGAAGAAACGAAGCGCCAGAGCGACCGTTACAACGACTTTCTGCTCTACGACGACGAAGACTGCCGGCAGATCATCGACAGCCTGCCTGCGGCAGCGTCAGCCCCGGGCAACGATACCCAGGCCCTGCAGAACTTCATCGAATTTGTAAAGAAACAGCGCGTCATCCCGGACCTCCACGATTTCACGGCACCCAAAGAAGCCCTCCAGGCCTGGCTCAGCGACCACGGCGACGCCCTGGTCCAGCAATACGATGCCGTCCTGGCCGATAACCACGCCGTCGACTTCACGGACCTCATCACCGGCGCCTACGATTTTCTCAGCGACGACGCCTGCTGCCAGCGCTGGCGGGACCGCTTCCGTTTCATCGCCGTCGACGAAATGCAGGACACGAGCGAAGTCGAATACGCCGTCATCAGCCGCCTTTTCCCGGGCCGCAACGTCCTCCTCTGCGGCGACTACTTCCAGACCATTTATGAATGGCGCGGCTCCTATCCCGAATACATCGTCGAACAGTTCCGTAAGACCTACCATCCCCGGGAAATCACCTTTACGACCAACTACCGGGCCACCCAGCTTCTCCTGAAGGCCGCCGAAAGCTGCCTGAACCACCTCTTCGGCCAGGTGACGGTCCACCACATCTATCCCCAGCCGGGCCAGGCCGCAGCCGCCGTCCCAGGCGAACCCATCGTCGTCCACCAGGCCGATACCTTTCTCGACGAAAGCCGCTGGATTTTCCAGGAACTGAGCCAGCTGCCGCCTGAAGAGCGCCTCAAGGCCTGCATCCTCGTCCGCGGCAACTGCCAGGCCCAGCAGCTGTGGACAGGTATTACGGCCCATAATCTCCACTATCCGCCAGCATCCCGTCTGCCCGTCACCTGCATCGACCAGTTCCACCTGTTCAAGCGCCAGGAATGTAAAGACGTCCTGGCCTACCTGCGGCTGCTCCTGAACAAGCACGACAACCTCAGCCTGAAACGCATCCTCCTGCGCTTCGTCCCCCGCATCGGCCGGCGGACCATCGAAACCATCGAAAGCGAGTCCTACCGCCGCCTGGGCCTCCGGCTCTGCGACTTCATCGATCCCATTTCCCAGGAAACGGGCGACCCTTACGGCCTCTTGCTGACGGCCCTGGCAGATGGACGCATCGTCGTCTTCGACGTCGAAAGCACGGGTACCGACACGACGACGGACGAAATCATCCAGATTGCCGCCGTCCGCCTTGACGCTCAGGGCCAGGTCACAGACACGTTCAACACCTACGTCCGCGCCAGCCGTTCTGTCGGGACCTCATTCTACGTCCATCACATCAGCGACGACCAGTTAGCCGCTGAAGGCCGGGACCCGAAAGAAGCCCTGTCTGCCTTTCTGGACTTTGCCAGAGATGCCGTCATCGTCGGCCACAACGTCACGTATGACCTGTCCATCCTGCACAGCGAGCTCCAGCGCCTGGGCATGGCCGAAAGCGGTGACTTCCCCTATTACGACACGCTGGACATATACCGCCGCTTCTATCCCAATCTCATCAACCATAAACTGGCTACGCTGAGCGAAACCTTCCCCATCGACCATCAGCCGTCGCACGACGCCTTCGATGACATCCTGGCCACGGCCGGCCTCCTGTGCTACGCCGTAAAAGAAAAGATAGAACCGACCACGGCAGCCCGCCGCGCTTCCCTGTCTATGTACCTGCCCCTCTTCGCTCCCTTCAGCCGCGACATGGCCCATTTCCGCCGCCAATCTTACCAGGACCGGCCCATAACCATCATCGCCGCCGTCATGAACGAAGGCGGTGTCAAGGCCTGGTACGAGAGCCATCGTGAGGCCAGCGATGCGGCCCATCACATCGACCGCCTGGAAAACGTCCGCAAACTCTACCGCATCGCCAAGGAAACGGACGACCCGGCCCAGGACCCCCGCGACGCCCTGGCGGAATTCCTCAAGCTGACAGCCCTGTCCAACAGCGAACTGGACAGCATGCTGGCCAGGGACCCGAAAATCCCGATCATCACCATCCATCAGGCCAAGGGACTGGAATTCGACTACGTCTTCCTGGCCAGCCTGGAAGACCGGGTCTTCCCGACCTTCTGGTCCGTAAAGAAAGGCAATATCGAAGAAGAAAAACGCCTCTTTTATGTCGCCATTACGCGGGCCAAAAAGAGGCTGTATCTGAGCTGGCACCAGGGAATCGGCAATCAGCGCTATGCGCCGAGCCGCTTCCTCCAGAGCCTGGACTCCCAATATATCGAAGTTAGATGAGGCCGGCAATGCCTAAGGCCAGGCCTAAGACGCCGGAGCCGATGAGGACCTTGATGACGCCGATCTTGCGCCGCGTCGCTGCAATGGCCAGGATGAGGATAGCCAGGCCGCCGAGACTGAAAGCCGACCAGTCATCGGGCAGGGTTTCCGTATTCCACAAGGCCAGGAGGATGAAACTCAGGCTGGCGACGCAGATGAGGGCGACGACAGCCGGGCGCAGGCCATTGAGGATGCCCCGGATAGGACCGATGTCACCGTACTTGAGGAAGACGCGTGCTAAAATAATCCCCAAGAAAAACGACGGCGTGACGAAGCCCAGGGTGGCAGCCACAGCTCCGCCTAATCCGGCGATTTTGGTGCCGACGAAGGTCGCGGCATTGATGCCGATCGGCCCCGGAGTCATCTGAGAAATGGTGAATATATCGACAAATTCGCTCATCGAGAGCCAATGAAAGGTATCGACGACACTGGCCTGGATCAGCGGCATGGACGCATAGCCGCCGCCGACACAGAAAGCCCCGACTTTACAGAATTCCCAAAAAAGTAACAGATATATCATGATAAGTCCCTCCCCTTAGTCGTACTTCTTGTCGCGCATGAAAGCGAAGCCGATGATGCCGTCGATGACGATGAGTGCCATAATATTGACATCAAAGCATAAGTTGGCAATGAATGTCGCCACGATGATGGCAATCGGCAGGAGGAGCTTCTTCTTCCCCTGCTTGATGAGGAGGTCGATGCCGACATTGACGATGAGGGCCGTCGCCCCGCACTGCATACCGCGGAGGATCATCTTGATATAGAGATTCTGGATGAAGAAATCATAGCAGTAAGAAATAATCGACAGCGTAATCAGGCAGGGCAGCACCGTCGCCACCAGGGCGACCAGCGTCCCCAGGACCCCGGCCATGCGGTAGCCCAGGATGACGGCACTGTTGACGGCGATGACGCCGGGCATGGACTGGGCGATGGCCACCATGTCGAGGGTATCCTTATCGCTGATCCAGTGGTATTCATCGACATATTTCCCTTTCAACAGGGGAATAATGACGAAGCCGCCGCCGACAGTGAAGGCGCTGATTAAAAAAGTCGATTTGAACAGGGTCCAAAAGAAATGGGCGTCCCGTTTCGGAGTCACAATATCGTTCATCATCTATCATCCTTTCTTGACGATTCATCGTTTCTATGGTCTTAGTATAACACGGCTTTTACTATATTGAAAATATTTGTATTATTGATATAATATACGTAAATCATATGTCAAGGAGGCATCGATATGGATATCCGTCAACTCACGTACTTCATGGTCATCGCCGAAGAAGGCCAGATTACGGCGGCTGCCCGTCGCCTGCACATGGCCCAGCCGCCGTTGAGCCAGCAGATGAAAGCCCTGGAAGAAGAACTGGGCGTACAGCTCCTGCAGCGGGAACCGCGCAGCGTGACCTTGACCGATGCCGGCGAAATCCTCTACCGCCGGGCCCGCCAGATCATCACTCTCACCGACTCGACGCGCCGGGAAATCGCCGACTTCAAGAACGGCCTGCGCGGCACCCTGTCCATCGGGACCGTGTCCTCGTCGGGCAGCGTCATCCTCCGGCCGGCGCTCCGCCAATTCCACGACAGTCATCGGGGCATCCGCTTTGAAATCTATGACGGCAACACCTTCCGCGTCCTGGACATGCTGGGCAAAGGTCTCATCGAAATCGGCATCGTCCGCACGCCCTTCAAGCAGGACGCCTTCGACTGCACCTTGCTGCCCGAAGAACCGATGGTCCTGGCCTATGCCGATACCCTGGCCGACCCCAGCCCGGGCCAGCCGACCCTGACCATAGAACAACTGCAAGGCCTGCCGCTCATCCTCTACCGCCGCTTCGACCAGCTCTTCCACGACGTCTGCGAAGCCCACAACCTCACGCCGAACCTCCTCTGCCGCAACGACGACGCCCGGACGACCCTGCTCTGGGCCGAAACCGGCCTGGGCTATGCCGTCGTCCCGGCATCGGCCATCTCGCCGGCCCGCCTGCCCCAGCTCCAGACCAAAGCCATCGACGAACCGCGCCTGCGTACCCAACTGGCCGTCATTACACCCAAACACCGCTACCTGTCCAGCATAGCCCGCCAGTTCATAGATGCTTTGACCAATCCTGAAGCCTGACGACCGGGCATAAAACCGTTCATCGTAGGTCGTTCGTCGTTCATCGAGGTTGGGGCCTGACGGCCCTGCAGGCCGCCTCGGGCTCAGATGCCGCTGCGCGGCAACAGATTCAGCGTAACAACATCGCCTCGAATGACCCTCGGCTCGTGAAAAAAATAGTGGTTCGTGACTCGTGATTCGTGGTTCGTAAAAAGCCTGCCGTTATACCCGGATGGGCTGTGATGAAATCTCTCTGGCGGGCTGCCCACTGGGACAGCCCCTACAAATGCAGCATATTTTATCGCCTGTATGCGATACTGTAGGGGACGGCTAAAAGCCGTCCCGCCGCGAATTCTGTACACAATCAGAAATTATGACGAACAGCACATGGTCATAATACAATCATGAGTCGGTCGCGGCGAATTCGCATCCGTAGAGGCCGCAGGCCGTGTATTTTTTGCAACCTGCCGTCTGCGAATGCGGTCTGCACCTGAAAAAGGCCCGTCATCTGGCGACGGGCCTTTTTCAGTATCTATGAGGTAAATTTAGGTTGGAGCCTAGCGGATGGAGACGTCTTCGCCGGCGAGGATGCGTTTCATCGTACGGGCCGGGCACATCTTGCCACACATGGTGCAGGTGCCTTCACATTCCGGTTTACTCGATTCGTAATAGCTGCGGGCCTTTTCCGGGTCGATGGACAGGGAAATCATCTTGTCGAAGTCGACGTCGACGCGGGCTTTGCTCATGGCGTCATCCCATTCCTGAGCGCCCGGGATGCCTTTGACCAAGTCGGCAGCGTGGGCTGCGATGCGGGCAGCGATGATGCCTTCTTTGACGTCGTCGACGGTCGGCAGGCGCAGGTGTTCAGCCGGTGTGACATAGCAGAGGAAGTCGGCACCGCAGGAAGCGGCGATGGCACCGCCGATGGCGCTGGTGATGTGGTCATAGCCCGGTGCGATGTCCGTGACCAAGGGCCCGAGGACGTAGAACGGAGCGCCGTGGCACAGGCGTTTTTCGATTTTCATGTTGGCTGCGATTTCGTTGAGGACCATGTGCCCCGGGCCTTCGATCATGACCTGGACGTTGTGGGCCCAGGCGCGTTTGGTCAATTCGCCCAAGGTGATGAGTTCTTCGATCTGAGCGGCGTCGGTAGCGTCATGGGTACAGCCCGGACGGCAGGCATCGCCGAGGCTGAGGGTGACGTCGTATTTTTCACAGATGTCGAGGAGACGGTCATAGTATTCGTAGAACGGGTTTTCCTGGTCGTTCATTTCCATCCAGGCAAAGAGCAGCGAGCCGCCGCGGGAAACGACGTTAGTCAGGCGCGGGTTGTCTTTGATGCGCTGTGCCGTCTTGCGGTTCATGCCGCAATGGATGGTCATGAAGTCGACGCCGTCTTCTGCGTGCTGTTCGACGACGGAGAAGAATTCATCGACGGTAATGTCTTTCAGGTCTTTTTCCAGCATGCCGACCGCATCGTACATGGGGACCGTGCCGATCATGGCCGTAGACATCTTGACCAGTTTGCGGCGGAAGTCACGGGTCTTGCCGAAATTGGACAAGTCCATGATAGCTTCTGCTTTCATGTCGATGGCATTCTGGACTTTCTGCAGTTCTTCTTCGTGGTTGTTGTGTTCCGGAGAAACGCCGAGGTTGACGTTGATTTTCGTGCGGCAGTCCTGGCCGACAGCTTCCGGCGACAGGCTGGTATGGACTTTGTTGGCCGGAATGGCGACTTTCCCGCTGGCGACGAGGGCCATGAGTTTTTCAACGGGCATGTGTTCCTTTTCAGCGACAATCTTCATCTGCGGCGTGACGATGCCTTTGCGGGCAGCGTCCATCTGTGTTGTGTAATCCATTACAAACATCCTTCCTATATAAAAATAATCCTTAATGCAATAAAAAAAGCTCGCCTGGCGGTCCTCCGCAGGTGAGCTTTATAATCCCGTAAAGCTTCCCTACGGCGGCATTACCCGCATCAGGTAAAGGGTCAAGTGTAATCCGTCACTTTTCTCAGCCCGAAGGCTCCCCTAGCTTTTTCTATGTATCTGTGGCTATTATAGTACGCCGCGAAAAAAAATGCAACACTTTCGTAACATTTGGCATAGACAATTTCGCCAGTTTGTCCCACATAGACGTACATCCCCCTGCCGTGGTATAATAGGAATATCTTAAAAAGGAGGTCTTACTTATGAAATATAAACCCTTGAAAGGCCTTGTCGTCGCCGCTATGCTGGCATCGTCCCTGGTCCTGGCTGCGCCCCAGGCCCTGGCAGCCGGTCCGGAACCGTCTGTCGTTACCGTCACGGGCTATGCCCAGCAGGAAGTCGCCCCGGATACGGCTTATGTCACTATCGGCACGACCAGTACCGACGCCGATGCCCAGCAGGCCCGGACCAAGAATAATCTGGCCATGAACCAGGTCACGAATGCCTTGAAGGCCATGGGTATCCCAGCGGAAAACATGAAGACCACGGGCTTCTATATGTCGCCGAACTATGACATGAAGGGCCAGAAAGTCACGTCGTATACGGTGACCAACAGCCTGGAAGTCAAACTGACCGACCTCACCATGGTATCGCAGGTCATCAACAAGGCCGGCAGCCTCGGTGCCAACCAGATCAACAACGTCCGTTTTACCAATGAACACGCCGACCAGATCAAGGAAAACCTGATCAAAGAAGCCGTCCACAACGGTCAGCGCGCTGCCCAGGCCGCAGCTGAAGCCGCTGGCAGCCAGCTCGGTGCCGTCAAGGAAATCAACATTTCCGGTACGAGCCCGTCGTACAGCCGCGTCTACGGTGCTGCCATGAGCCTGCGGGCCGTCAACAAGATGGAAGCCGACTCGACACCGGTTGAAGCCGGCACCAACACCCTCAGCCAAAGCGTCAGCCTGACTTATTATCTGCAGTAAGCCGGACCGCAACCGTATCGTAGGACCCGTCTCAACGAACCTATTTTAAGGGGCTAGGGATTAGGGGCTAGGGGTTAGGGGTTAGGGACTAGGGTTAGGGGTTGACCCAACGAGCCACGAGCGGCTAACTGCTAACCGCTAGCTGCTAACTGCTTAAAAGGGGATGTCGCACATGCGACACCCCCTTTCTTCTTTCCCCAAAATATGCTATGATAATACTGTTCTACCATAATAAAATAAGTTCTGAATCATGGAGGCCAGACAAGATGAAAGAATACACCCCTTTTAAATCCGGTAAAGTACGCGAAGTCTATGACGCAGGTGACAGCATTATCATGGTCGCAACGGACCGCATCTCCGCTTTCGACCACATCCTCAAGAACAAGATCACCAAAAAGGGCGCCATCCTCACGCAGATGTCCAAGTTTTGGTTCGATATGACGTCGGATATCATCCCGAACCACATGATTTCCGTCGACAACGCTGACATGCCGGAATTCTTCCAGCAGGAACAGTTCATCGGCAACAGCATGAAATGCCAGAAACTGACTATGATCCCCATGGAATGTATCGTCCGTGGCTACATCACTGGCAGCGGCTGGGAAAGCTATCAGAAGAATGGCACCGTTTGCGGCATCAAACTGCCGGCAGGCCTCAAAGAATCAGAAAAACTCCCGGAACCGATTTTCACACCGAGCACGAAAGCCGAACTCGGCGACCACGATGAAAACGTCTCCCTCGAAGAAGGCGCTGCTTTCATCGACAAGACCTTCCCGGGAAAAGGCAAGGAATACGCAGAAAAAATCCGCGATTATACCCTGGCCCTTTATAAAAAATGTGCCGAATACGCCCTCTCTAAAGGCATCATCATTGCCGATACGAAATTCGAATTCGGTCTCGATGACAAAGGCAATATCGTCTTAGGCGACGAAATGCTCACGCCGGACAGCTCCCGCTTCTGGCCCCTCGAAGGCTACAAAGCCGGCCAGAGCCAGCCGTCGTATGACAAACAGTTCGTCCGTGACTGGCTCAAAGCCAACCCGGACAGCGACTATCTCCTGCCCCAGGACGTCATCGACAAGACCATTGCCAAATACAAAGAAGCCTATGAAATGCTCACAGGGAAAGCATTTAAATAGTTGTTCGTGGCTCGTAAGGCCCGCCGCGAATCTTGTGAACTCGCTTTTGGCACTGTAGGGGTCGCCACGTGGGCGACCCGTTGGGACTTTGAATGATTCTCCTAGCGAATAATTGGAGAATCACACCTATCACCTAGCGGGCTCGCCACGTGCGAGCCCCTACAATGAAAAAATTTACAACAATTTAAAACAAAAAAAGAAACCGTGCATGATGGCAGAAACCATTATGCACGGTCTTTTTTATGCCCCAAAGCTCTGTTCAGTGCGGTTGATTATTTCGTCCTGCAGGGCTTTGTCCAGGTTGTTGAAATAATCGCTGTAGCCGGCGACGCGGACGATGAGGTTTTCATATTGTTCCGGGTGGCGCTGGGCATCGAGGAGGGTTTCCCTGTCGACGACGTTGAACTTGATGTGATGGCCGTCCATGGTGAAGTACGACCGAACCAGGGCAGCCAGGCAGGCCAGGCCTTTCGGGCCGGCGACGACGGACGGCGTGAATTTCTGATTGAGCAGGGCGCCGCCAGTCTTGAGCTGTTCCAGTTTGGCGCAGGACTTGATGACCGCCGTCGGTCCGTGGGTATCGGCGCCCTTTTCCGGCGAAATGCCATCGGGCAGGGGCACATGAGCCCGGCGGCCGTTAGGGCTGGCGCCCATGACCTGGCCGAAGTAGACGTGACACGTCGTCGGCAGGAATTCGACGACCGTCTTCGAGCCTTTCGGCGTCGGCCTGCCGGCAATAGTTGATTGCAGAGCCCGGTCGACGTCGTGGAGAATAGCGTCGGCGTAGTCGTCATCGTTGCCGTACTTCGGCGTATGATGGAGGACGACGTCGAGCAAGGCGTCGTCACCGTCGAAGTCCCGGTCGCAGGCGGTGATGATGTCTTCCATGGTGAACCGCTGCTGTTCAAAGACCTGCTGTTTCAGCACGGCCAGGGAATCTGTGATGGTCGCAATGCCGACACACTGGATATAACTCGTGTTATAGCGGGCGCCGCCGGCATTGTAGTCCTTCCCTTGGGCAATGCAGTCGTCGGTGATGACTGACAGCAGCGGCACGGGCATGTACTGCATGTAGAGCCGTTCGATGAGGTTATTGCCGGCCACTTTGACATCGACGACGTATTTCAGTTCTTTCAGGAAAGCCTGCCATACATCGTCATATGACGAAAACTGCAACGGGTCGCCGACGTCGATGCCTGCCTTTTCCCCGGTATAGTCATCATAGCCGCGATGCAGGGCCAGTTCCAGGACCTTGGGGATATTAAGATAGCCCGTCAGGACATAGGCTTCTTTCCCGGCCGTCCCAGCTTCGACGCAGCCGCTGGCAATGCCGCAGGCCCGGGCATCATCGAGAGATTTGCCCAGATACATCAGTTCCTGGACGATGGCTTCGCTGTTATAGAACGCCGGCTGGCCCCAGCCCTTGCGGGAGATTTCCAGAGCCTTCCGCAGGAAGCGTTCCGGCGTCTTCTGGGAAATCTGGACGTTCGAGCTCGGCTGGAGGAGGCGCATGTCGTCCATGACTTCCAGGATGAGATAGCTTACATCGCTGACGCCGCAGGTCCCGTCGGGCCGCAGGGCGCCAGTATTGATGTTGCAGAAATCGGTATACGTCGCGCTTTCCTTGAGGGTAATGCCCACTTTCGGCGGTGCCGGCTGGTTATTGAACTGGATCCACAGCGCTTCCAGGAGCTCCTTGGCATCGTCCCGAGTCAGGCGCCCTTCGGCCAGGTCCCGGTCATAGAAAGGTTCCAGATACTGGTCGAACTTGCCTGGCGAATAGGCGTCCCAGTTGTTCATTTCCGTCGTCACGCCGATATGGGTGAACCAGTACATCTGGATGGCCTGGCGGAACGTCTGTGGCCGGTGTTCCGGGACGACGTCGCAGACGGCGGCGATATCCAGCAGGTCCCGGCGCCAGGCCGGGTCTTTTTCTTTCGCCGCCATGTCCCGGGCCAAGGCGGCATAGCGTTTCCCTAAGAGGATCATGCCCCGGCAGACCCAGGCCATGCCTTCCCATTCGTCCCGTTTTTCCAGGGCATCCATATCGTTATTGAAATCGAGGCTGGCCAGTCGTTCCTGGATGTCCCGCAGGAAATCGCCATAGCCCTTCTGGTATATCTTGCCATCGGCCACGGTATGGCCCGGACCGCGCTGTTGCAGGAATTCCGTGAACATGCCGGCAGCAAATAATTTCTGCCATGCCCTGGGCAGCAGGCCGTTCATCTTGGTCAGCATGGCCCGGTCCTTCCAGTATGGGATGATGACGTCCCGCTGAATGCGCTTATCTTCGTCGGTCACTCTGAAGAAGACCCGTTCGCGGCTGTTCAGGGTGTCGAAGTCTTCCAGGGTATGGCAGCACAGTTCAGGAAAAGTCGGCGCCGCCCAGGGTTTCGGCCCCTTTTCGCCGACGATGAGCGAGCCCCGACCTAGATACAGGGTCCGATGGGCCATGAGATAGTAAAAGGCCTTGCCCCGCAGGACGGGAATAGAACAAGTCCCTTCGTACTGCTGGTACGCTTCGGTCAGCAGCACGGCCCGTTCCATGGAAATCGTCGGGACGGCGCCATGAACGCTGTCTTCCCGCAGCCGACGGATGCGGTCCGTACATCCCCGGATACCTTCAATGAATTTCTGTTCTTTCAAAGCTGTTGCCATATGAATCCCCTCCTATCTAACCGCCGATGACGGTATCATAACCGAGTGCAACAAAGGACTGCCGGATAGCTTCCAAGTCCTGCCCTGACGGGGCGCGGAACGGCTGGAACGTCCGATGCAGGGCCTCATATTTATGGCGTCCCAGCTCATGGTACGGCAGGAGATGGATTCTTTCCACGCGTATCTGCTGTGCCTGGAGCCAGTCCTGGAAGGGCCGGATGTCCCGGTCCCCGTCTGTATTGACGCCGTTGACCATGATGAGCCGCAGATAGAGGACGGCGCCGGCGTCGCTGAGGCGCTTCATGTTCTCCAGTATCTGCCTGTTGCCCTGGCCCATATATTGTCGATGGCGTTCGGCGTCAAAGAGCTTCATGTCGTAAAGGAAGAAGTCCGTATAAGGCAAGACCGGTTCAAAAGCCGTAAAGGGAACAGCACCGCTGGTGTCGATGCCGACGGAAATGCCTTTTTCAGCCAGGGCCCGGACGAGCTCGGTGATATACCCCATGGGCTGGGCCAGGACTTCACCGCCCGACAAGGTGACGCCGCCGCCAGAACGTTCATAGAAAATCTGGTCCTGCATGGCCTGGCGGACGAGTTCTGCTACGGAATAATAGGTCCCGACCTCATCCTGTCCCCCATCGCTACGCTCCATTCTCTCAGCCTCAAAGCGCTGACTCTCCGGATTGTGACACCACGGACAGGCCAAGGGGCAGCCTTTGAAGAAAATCGTCGTCCGTATCCCCGGCCCGTCGTGGACAGAAAATTTCTGCACATTGAAAACCAAAGGCCTTTTCTCAACCATATCCCTGCCTCCCAATCTCATACAACAATCTCTTTTTGAGTTTGAATAAAGCCATTTTCTACAAACTACAAACTCTGTACTACAAACTACAAAGAGAAAGGAACCGTGCATGATGGCAAAAGCCTTCGTGCGACGGTTCCTTCTTTGGTCTCATTCTGAACTTGTACTCATTATACTACACATTTGTATGTCTGAAAAGCATTCATTCTAAAAAATCACCAGACCTTGACCTGGATCCATTCGTCGTTATAGCGCTTGTCCCCTTCTTCGCCCAGGTATTTGTACGTTTCCTGGCCGGCATAGGCTTCTTCTGGCGGGAAGACGACGGGGTTATCTTTATAGTCTTCGTCTTCTTCCATGGCCGGGACGGCCGTATTCGGCGTCGAATAGGTCAGGTATTCGAAGTTCTTCAGGGCGATGTCGGGACGGCTCATGAAGTCGATGAATTTATGGGCATTTTCGACGTGTTCGGCATTCTTTGGGATGACCCACGAGTCGATCCAGAGGTTGGTCCCTTCTTTGGGGATGACGTATTCCAGGTCCCGGTTTTCCAGGATCATGCGCAGGGCTTCACCGGAAAAGACGACGCCCATGGCCGCTTCGCCGGAGACGAGCTTGTCCTTGACGTCATCGATGCCATAGGCCTGGACCAGTGGTTTCTGGGCGATGAGCATATCCCGCGCTTCTTTGATCTGCTGAGGATCCGTCGTGTTCAGGGAATAGCCCAGGCGCTTCAAGGCGACCATGAAGGAATCGCGCGGCGAGTCCTGCATGATGATTTCATTCTTATATTTCTCGTTCCAAAGGATGGACCAGCTGTCGACGGGTTCATCGACCATGGTCCGGTTGTAGACGATGCCGACTGTGCCCCAGCAATAGGGAACGGCGTAGCGGTTACCCGGGTCGAAGGTCTCCGACTGGGTCCAGAACTGTTTGCCTACGTACTGGCGGGCGTTGGGCAGCTGGGAATAATCGAGGGGCTGCAAAAGATCATTGTGGATCATCTTCTGGATCATGTAGTCCGACGGGCAGATGACGTCATAGCGTTCGGCGCCGGCAGCAACCAGGGGATACATGCTCTCGTTGGTATCGAATTCATCCATGACGACGCGGATGCCCGTTTCTTCTTCAAACTGCTTGAGCGTATCCGGGTCGACGTAATCGCCCCAGTTATAGACATAGACGACGTTGTCCCCGTCTTCTTCGCTGTCAAAGAAGCTGCAGCCGCTCAGGGCCAGGACACAGCAGAGGCCGAGGAGGATCATGCGGATATATTTCATAGCGTTTCCCCTTTCCTACCAGTTCCGTCCCAGGGCCAGGCGCCGGCGGTTGACGATGAGCAGGACGGCGAAGACCAGGACGAAGACGAATACGAGCGTCGAAAGGGCGTACATTTCCGGATGGATGCCCAATTTCAGTTCGGCATAGATTTCCGTCGGCAGCGTATCAATGCCGGCCCCTTTGGTGAAGTGCGTAATGATGAAGTCGTCGGCCGACATGGTGAAGGCCAGCATAAAGCCCGCCAGGAGACTGGGCCGCAGTTCCGGCAGGACGACGCGGCGGAATGCGACGAACGGCGTCGCGCCCAGGTCGCGGGCGGCATCATAACAGCTGCGGTCCAGCGACAGGAACTGGGGCATGATGCACAAGATGACGTACGGCAGGTTGAAGACGACGTGGGCCATGAGGATGGACCCGTAGCCCAGGCGCAGGCCCATGCCTAAAAAGAGGAGCATCAGGGAAATCCCGGTGACGATGTCCGCATTGAGCAGCGGCATACTAGCCACGCCGAGATAGACCGACCGCTGCTTGCGGCCCATGCCGCGCAGGGCCATGCAGGTGAGAAGGCCCAGGACCGTGGCGATGGCCGCCGACGAGAGGCCGATGGTAATGGTATTTTGCAAGGCATCAAGGATACCTTCATTCTGGAATAACTCGCCGTACCATTGCAGGGTGAAGCCCGTCCAGTGGCCGCGGTAACGGCTGGCGTTGAAGGACTGGGCCACGAGGACGCCGATGGGCGCGTAGAGGAAGAGGACGACCAGGGCGACGTAGAGTTTCTTCACTTTTTCCATCACTTCTTCACCTGCCCTTCGCTGCGGTCGAAATAAGCCGTCACGACCATGTTGACGATGATGAAGACCATGAGCACCAGGGACAGGCCGCTGCCCAGATGCCAGTCATAGGCCATGGTGAATTCCTGTTCGACGATGTTGCCGATGAGCAGGATCTTATTGCCCCCTAAGAGGCCGCTGATGAAGAACGTCGTCAGCGACGGGATAAAGACCATGGTGATGCCGCTGATGGCGCCGGGCAGGGACAAGGGCAGGATGACCTTGGTGAAGGTCTGCCAGGAATTGGCCCCTAAGTCGCGGGCCGCGGCGATGACGTTGCCGTTGATCTTGCTCAGAGCGACGTAGAGGGGCAGGATCATATAGGGCAGGAAGTTGTAAATCATGCCGATGACGATGGCCGCCGGCGTGTTGATGAGGCTCACGTCAGGCAGGGACAAGAGGCGCAGGAACTGGTTGAGGATACCGTTCTTTTCCAGGATTGTCTGCCAGGCCATGGTCGTCAGCAGGGAGTTCATCCACATGGGCAGGACGAAGAGCAGGAACAGGAGCGAGCCCTTCCCTCGCTTCCTTTCCGTCAGGATAAGGCAGAGCGGATAAGCCACGACCAGGCAGATGACCGTGCTGATGAGGGCCAGGACGATGGACAGTTCCAGGGCCTTCAGGTACTCCCAGTGGGCGATGAGGCTGATATTGGCCAGGGTAAAGGCGCCGTGGGCATCGGTCAGGCCGTACCAGGCGATGGCCACGACGGGACAGAAGATAAATAAGACCGCCCAGATAAGGAAGGGCGCGGCAAAGAGGTTGCGGATCGCTGCTGAATTAATCATTTTCCATCGCCCTTTCGTCTTCCGATTCCGGTTTATTCATGATCTGGATATTGAAGGGGTCCACCCAGAGGCTGACTTCGTCGCCGGGCTGATAGTGCTTCGTCGATTTGACCAGCCACTCGATCCCCCGCGCCTGGATGGTGAGGTTATAGGTCATGCCTTCAAAAATCGTCTTGGTGACGACGCCGTTGAAACCGCCGTCGCGAGGCGGCTGCAGTTCCATATCTTCCGGCCGGATCTGGACGTCGACAGGGCGGTTGGTCCCGAAGCCGACGTCGACACAGTCGAAGTCGTAGTCGGCGATGCGCACGAGTTTGTCGTGTACCATGAGGCCGTCGACGATGTTGCTGTCACCGATGAAGTCGGCGACGAAGGCGTTTTCCGGTTCATTGTAAATGCTTTCGGGCGTGCCGATCTGCTGGATATAACCCTGGTTCATGACGACGACCGTGTCGGACATGCTCAGGGCTTCTTCCTGGTCATGAGTGACGAAGACGAAGGTAATGCCCAGTTCTTCTTTGATTTTGATGAGTTCCAGCTGCATGCTGCGGCGCAATTTCCGGTCCAGGGCGCTCAGGGGTTCGTCCAGGAGCAGGACCCGCGGCTCATTGACGACGGCCCGGGCGATGGCCACGCGCTGCTGCTGGCCGCCGGACAAGTCGACGATGTTGGCATGTTCGTAGCCGTCGAGGTTGACCAGTTTCAGGGCATAGCGGATCTTATCGCGGATATAATCGCGGGATTTTCCGTGAATCTTCGGCCCGAAGGCGATGTTTTCGGCCACGTCCATATGGGAAAAAAGAGAATAATTCTGGAACACCGTATTGACCTGACGCCGGTTCGGCGGCAGCTGGGTGATATCGGCCCCATCGAAGAGGATACGCCCTTCATCAGGCGTTTCAAAACCGGCAATGAGGCGGAGCGTCGTCGTCTTGCCGCAGCCGCTGGGGCCGAGGAGTGTCACGAATTCATTTTCAGAAATCGTCAGATCAAGGCCATCTAATACCTTGTGCCCATCATAGGTCTTGGATACGTGCTCCAAGTGAATCAATTCTTTTTCCATTTCACAACTCCTTTTTTCATTCCTTACGGCTCCAGGCCGTAAAAAAAGGGAGATCGCATAATCGCTGATGCGAGGTCCCTTCCTCGATATTATTTTTTACTGCTCCGCGTGTCCCAGGGCCGCGACGTCGTCCAATACGACACGGGCTGCGGGCTGCGGACCGAATTGGCTACGCGGGCCGTCTTGGGCCGGACCGTAGTCTTAGTCTGGACAGCGGCCGCTTTCTGGCTGTGCTGTTCATGCCATTCTTTCAGGCTCGGAAAAATGGGCGCTTCCTTTTCCGTCGCGGTCATGGCCGACCGCTTGTACGGCTTCAGGGCCATGGCTTCATGACCGGCAAGGCGCCAGATTTCCCGCCGCGTCTGTTCGACGGTCTGGACATAATTCATAGTCTCCGTATAATGCGGCACGCCACGGGCCCGATCGACAGCACCCGGACCGGCATTATACGCCGCTTCGGCATAGACAAAGGGCTGGTCCCATGTGCGGTAGCGTTCGACCATCTGGCCGAGGTACTTGACGCCGCCAAAGATGTTTTCCCTGCGGTTGTAGGGATTGACCTTGAGTGATGCCGCCGTAGACGGCATGAGCTGGGCAATGCCGACGGCACCGACGCCGGAAACGGCAGAATTATCGAAATGGCTTTCTGTCGTAAAGACGGCGGCGACGAGGATCGGGTCGACGTCATACGTATAGGATGCATCACAGATATCCTTGGCAATGGCCGCCGCCTCGCTGCCGCGGATATATTTGCTGACCTGGTCATAGACCATTTCTTCCTGCGTAATGGCCTGCACCGGCATCAAGGCCATGAGGCCGATGAAAAGAGCAGCCATCTTTGTCTTACAGGCTTTGCTGAGTATCAACTTTCACATTCCTCCCCACTCACACGACTATCATTCTACTTTTCATTATATCACGGTCGTCAAGCCATTTGCCAATACCTTCTCGTTCTGCCCTATTAGGGTTATGCATCATTGTTCCACCACGCGGAAGATGACGCCTTCGTCGCAGTCGGGACACTGGACAGCCGACGGCCAGAGCGAACCCTGGCGGCCGGCGAAGACATAAGGATAAAGGGCCTGGAGGGCCGTCATGCAGAGAGCGCCACTCTTTGCTTTATCGATGACAGGCCCGTCGAAGACGATTTCATCGCCTTCTTTATAAAGATCACAATGGGACTTGATGACGAGTAACTTAACTTTCTTGGCATCCATACTCATGCCTCCTTAAAGTTCAATGGGAACGAAATCGAAGGCTTCGACGTCGAAGAGACCCGTGTCCAGCAATTTCAGCTTGGGGATGACGGGCAGGCTCATGAAGCACAACGTCATGATGACGTCGACGTCGGCGCTGACGCCCAGGATGTGGTGAGCCTTGGCGTAAAGTTCGTCCATAGCTGCATCAACGGCGGCGGCCGGCTGGTCGCTCATGAGGCCGGCAATGGGCAGCGGGATGGATGCCAGGACCGTTCCGTCCAAGACGATGGCCATACCGCCCTTCTGGCCCTCCAGGGCCTCGACGGCAGCGGCCATATCCCTATTGTTCGTGCCGGCGACGATGATGTTGTGCGAATCGTGGGCTACGGATACGGCGACGGCGCCCTTCTTCAGCCCGTAGCCACGCAATAGGCCCAGGCCGACGCAGCCCGTGCCGTGATGGCGTTCGACGACGGCGACCTTGACGATATCGGCCTGCGGGTCGTAGACGAAATCGCCGCGGCCATCGCGATGGATAAAGGCTTCCCCTTTTTCCGTGACGACGCCACCGGGCACGATGTCGATGGTACGAACCCGGTCCGACGTCAAGTGCATGACCAGTTTCTCTTCGGAGAAACCGGCGATGCAGACGGAGCTGCCGACGGCGCTGTAATCAGCCCGCGTAAAGGGCAGGAGATACTGACCCTTTTCCGCTGCTTTCTGGCCACCAATGAAGGTCGCCAGAACGCGGAAGTCCTTCAGGTCTTCAAAGAGGACGATGTCCGCCCGCTTGCCCGGTGCCAAGGCGCCGCGGTCGTCGAAGTGGTAGCAGTCGGCGGCGTTGAGGGTCGCCATGGTGATAGCCGCCTGCGGCGACAGGCCGGCGGCGACGCAGAGGCGCAGGTGTTCGTTGAGGTGGCCTTTCTCGAAGATCGTCTTGGGATGGAGGTCATCCGAACAGAGCAGGAAGCGGCGCAGATTGGCCGGCGTCACGGCCCGGACCAGATTGGGCAGGTCATGGCAGGCCGAACCGTTGCGCAGCATGACGTACATGCCGGCCTGGAGGCGCGCTTCGACGTCGTCCAAGGTGAAACATTCGTGGTCCGTCCGGATCTGGGCCGACGCATAGGCCTGCAGGTCCTTGCCAGTGACGCCGGGGCTGTGACCGTCGATGGGCTTTTTCGCCTCATAGGCGGCGACGAGCTTGTCCAGGACGGCATCATCGCCGCTCAGGATGCCCGGGCAGTTCATGAATTCACCGACGCCGAGGACGCGGTCGTCGGCCAGGGGCGCTTTCATGTCGTCTGCTTCCAGCACGGCCCCGCTGTGGTCGAAAGGCGTCGCCGGGACACACGACGGCACCATGAAGCGGACGTCCAGGGCCGTCTTTTCAGCGGCTTCCATCATGTAACGAAGACCGGCCAGGCCGCAGACGTTGACGATTTCATGCGGATCGGCGACAATCGTCGTCGTTCCCAGGGGGACGACCAGGCGGCCGAACTCTTCCGGGCTGACATAGGACGATTCGATATGGATATGGCTTTCAATGAGGCCCGGTGCGGCATAGGCACCATGGGCATCGATGACTTCCTGTCCTTCATACGGGCCGCCGACGCCGGCGATGATGCCGTCGGCGATGACGATATCCCCAGGCCGGATGGTCTGTGTATAGACGTCGACGATCTGGCAGTTTTTAAGGACGACGTCCCCCGGTTCCAAGCCCCGGGCTACGGCAATACGCCGTTTCAAAAGATTCCGTGTCATAGTCATAATGTACTCCTTCCTATCGGTAAAGGCGTAAGATTTTTATCTTTCGGACTCATTGTACCATAGATTTCCTTTTTTTGACAAAATAGTTGCCCAAAAAGGCAGAACACCCTATAATAATGATATCAGTTGATGTCCGTCGTCTGCTATTTGGCTTCATGTATTTCCGGATGGATGTCAACTTGTTTTATTACTAAAGGAGTGTGAATGTATTATGGAAAACCAACCGTCCTTCCTAGACCGTTTCTTCCACTTGAGCGAAAATGGCACGACGGTCCGCACGGAAATCCTGGCTGGTATCACGACCTTCATGACCATGGCCTACATCCTGGCCGTCAACCCGACCATCATGAGCGCCGCCGGCATGGACAAAGGTGCCGTCCTTACGGCAACTGCCCTGGCTTCCCTCATCGGTACGCTGTGCATGGCCTTTTTCGCCAACTATCCCTTCGCCCTGGCACCGGGCATGGGCCTGAACGCCTTCTTCGCCTTTACGGTCGTCCTGCAGATGGGCTACACCTGGGAAATGGCCCTGGCCGCCGTCTTCTTTGAAGGCGTTATCTTCATCATCCTGTCTTTGACCAATGTCCGCGAAGCTATCTTCAACGCCATCCCCATGACCTTGAAGAAAGCCGTTTCTGCCGGCATCGGCCTGTTCATCGCCCTCATCGGCCTGCTGAACGCCCAAATCATCGTCGCCAACCCGGCAACCAAGATTGCCCTGTTCTCGTTCAAACAGTCTGCCGCTACGGGTACCTTCCACACTGTCGGCATTACGGTTCTCCTGGCCATGATCGGTATCGTCTTCACAGCCGTCCTGATGGTCAAGAAAGTCCGCGGAAACATCCTCTGGGGCATCCTCTTTACCTGGATCCTGGCCATTCTTTGCGAATTGACCGGCCTCTACGTGCCCAATCCGGAAATGAAGATGTTCAGCGTCATCCCCGACCTGTCCGGCGGCGCCGCTGCCTTTGCCCCGGCCAGCCTGAGCCCCATCCTGGGTCAGCTCGACTTCAGCCGCGTCTTCAGCCTGGACTTCTTAGTCGTCATGTTCGCCTTTCTCTTCGTCGATATCTTCGATACCCTGGGCACGCTCATCGGTGTCTCGTCCAAAGCCAATATGCTCGATGAACGGGGCCGCCTGCCGCGCATCAAAGGCGCCCTCCTGGCCGACGCTGTCGCCACGACAGTCGGCGCTGTCATCGGCACCAGTACGACGACGACCTTCGTCGAAAGCGCTACCGGCGTCAGCGAAGGCGGCCGCACGGGCCTGACCGCAGTCTGCGTCGCTGTCCTCTTCGCCCTGTCCCTCTTCCTGTCGCCGTTCTTCATGGCCATCCCGGCCTTTGCCACGGCACCGGCCCTGGTCATCGTCGGCTTCCTCATGCTGACGTCCGTCGCCGGCATCGACTTCGACGACTTCAGCGAATCTATCCCGGCATACATCACCATCATCGCAATGCCCTTCTGCTACAGCATCTCCGAAGGCATCTCCTTCGGCATTATCTCGTATGTCGTCATCAACCTGCTCACAGGCAAACGGGAAAAGATTTCCCTCCTCATGTACTGCCTGGCCGTCATCTTCGTCATGAAGTATATCTTCTTATAAGAGATGGTGGCTCGTGGCTAGTGATTCGCCAAAAATACGTAGGGGCGCCACGTGGGGCGCCCGCTCCTGAAAAATGGTTCCAACGCTTTATCATGTCGGGAAAATCGAACATATCCTGAAACGGGCTCGCCACGT
>OFRZ01000156.1_pt1 | contig 69900 bp, 86 predicted proteins | sample 1543181 | NCBI WGS metagenome assembly OFRZ01 (sample SAMN04209245, study PRJEB22552) | human gut metagenome | biome: gut; material: feces | host: Homo sapiens | place: USA: Oklahoma | reverse complement strand
AGGATTCGAACCTACGAATGACGGAGTCAGAGTCCGTTGCCTTACCGCTTGGCGACACCCCTGTATGGCTCCTCAAGTAGGACTCGAACCTACGACAAATCGGTTAACAGCCGATTGCTCTACCAACTGAGCTATTGAGGAATATCACTTCAAGCTCGTTCCGAATCGGAACAATTAATATTATACTTGAAGGGATAAAAAAATGCAAGTCTTTTTTACGAATTTTTTTGATGACTTTCTCCGGCCCTGCCCAGGAAATGGAAATAGGCCGTAAAGCAATATACGGCAGCGACTAAGCCGATGGCTGCGCCGGCATAGCCGATATACGGCAGCAGGCCATGGGCCGTGACCTGCCCGCCGATCCAGGTCCCGCCGCCGATACCGACGTTGAAGATGCCTGAAAAGATGGACATAGCCACCGGGGCTGCCCCCATCGGGACGTGGCGGATGAGTTCGGCCTGGAAGGTAACGTTGAACAGCGTCGACGCACAGCCGACGACCAGGCAGGCGGCAACCATCGTCCCTGCCCTGCCCGCAGCGGCCTGCCACAGGAGGAACGGGATGACCAGGCCCAGCAGACCGGCCCGGATGACGCCATAGCGGAAATGATTGTAAAACCAGGAAAAGACGAAACTCCCCAGGAGGCCGCTGACGCCGAGGAGCATGAGCGTCGACGTGATGCCCTGGTCGCTAAAGGCCGCAACGGTCTTGAGAAAGGGCTCAATATAGCTGTACGCTGTAAAATAGGCCGTCGCAAACAGGACGGACAGGATATAGACGCTGATGACGACGGGATTCTTGAGCAGCTTGGGCAAGTCGTCGCGGGAAAAAGAGGCGTCGCTGGCCAGCTTGGGAAAGACAAAGGCCAAATAGATGAGCACGGCCAGGGCCGTTACCGTAATGACCAGAAAAGTCATGCGCCAGCCGGCATAGAGGCCGATGACCCGCCCCAGGGGCAGGCCGAAGATCATGGCGACAGCCGAGCCAGTGACAATCATGCTCAAGGCCAGGGGCCGATGAGTCCGCGTGACCAGGCGCGTCGCCATCGGGGCCGCAATGGACCAAAAAATAGAATGGGCGCAGGCGACGCCGATGCGGGCTGCCATGAGCATGGGGAAATTCAGGGCCAGCCCCGATGCCAGCTGTCCCAGGACAAAGAGCCCCATCGTCCCCAGAAGGAGGCGCCGCATCTCCATCTGGCAGACGAGGAGCATGAGCGGCAGGGACAGCAGGGCCACGACCCAGGCGTAGACAGTGATCATAATGCCCGTCTGGGACTCGGTCATCGCGAAGGACTGAGAAATGTCCATGAGCAGGCCGATAGGCATGAATTCCGACGTATTGAAGATGAACGCCGACACAGTCAGGCCCAGGAGGGGCAATACATATTTCAGGGGAATAGCGTGAAACATGATTCATTCTTCCTTTGCATAGATTTAGAACGATTCCATCGTACGCTGTCCCCGGGAAAAAGTCAAGAGGGCAAAAAAAAGGCTTGTCGTTATACGACAAGCCTTTTTAAGTTGTTAGTGGCTAGTTGTTAGTGGCTAGCAGATGGCTTTAAATTTAAAGGCCGTCTCTGCAAACTACACACTACAACCTAATCTTACATCATGCCGGGCATTTTTTCACCGGGATTTACCTGATTTTTCAAGTATTAAGATGCTCCATTTTATCAGGATATTTCGGGCATTGAGCCCCCTTACTCCTTATCATTTACTTTTGGGCTTAAGTATTTTGTTCTCGTTTGGTTCTCTGTCCGCATCAATAAATAAAAATTTCTTTATATTACATATTTTATATTGCCCCGTTTTTTATGCTGTCTCCGTTGCTGTTTTGTTAAGCACAGTCTTAACAATATAGACAACCCCTTCCATGACAAGCGGCAGGACAATACCGTCTCTTACTTTAACCCAACCGGTCTCCGTTTTAGCCTGTTCTTTCGTGGCAGCGCAGAAATTATCCACTGCATTTTCAACAATCGGAATCACTTCGTCAATGATTTTCTGCGTTACTGTCTGTTTGACTTCTTCCGTTACATCCTTTGCATTTAATACATCGACAATGCTATCTCTTACATCTGTCCATTTGCTCATGATTTCATTACCTCCTAAATATCAAGATACCATTCATTGAAGTCTACATTGGTATCCCCAATGTAGCCCTGGTCACTATACTGCCAGCCAGCCAGTACATGGGCAGGGAATTCATCCGTGAAGTCGCAACTATTACTGTACTGCGCTACCCAATACGGCACATATTTAGCCAGGGCTGGAACATTGATGACATCCTCCAGGGTAGATAGGCTGGCATAGATGCCGCATGGGATGCCGGCGGCATTGACTGCATTCAAAAATGCAGAGCAAACCGCTGTCGGGTCATCCGCATCCAGACAGGCCCGGGATTCAAAATCGAACCATACGCCCATGGGCGGAATCCGCTTGCCCAACAGGTAAAGTACTTCGTTGGCTTCGGATTCCGCTTCTTCTACGGTGGATGCCTGGCTATAACAATAAACGCCCCACGGCAAATCCCTCGTTTCGCATTCAGAAACATGCCCCCACCAGGTGTCTTCGATGCTTGTTCCTTCCGAAATTTTTACGATGACGCCACGGACTCCGTTAGCTATAGCTGTATCGTAATTCAAGTCGCGCTGGTAGTAGCTCACATCAATTACTTTTGTCATTCATTATATCCTCCTTTTTCGTAGTGGCGGTCTTGATATTACCGCCGATATAGCCGAGTAGGCCAGATGCAATACTCATGGCCAACTCATTTTGATCATAAAAAATAGCCAGCACCAGCGCTGTTACAAGCCCGATGATGACCAAACAATCCGGAATATTTACTTTTTCAAACATAGTGCCACCTACACCTACACGCGCTGCAACACCGCTGTGAGTACTGACGCGAAAATGCCGACTACAGTTACACTCGTACCGAGAGTCCAGCAAATGTCGCGTTTGAGATCATCAATCCGATGATGGGCCGATTTGCCAGACTCGATGGCTTGAACAACTTCGCGGTTGAGATTTGTCAGCTGCAACTCAATTCGGTCCAGTCGGGACATTAATTCATTGTCATTTATAGATACCTCCTTATTAGTTTATTAGTTACTAAGTTATTGTTGTGATAGGCGGTGGCCTTGCAGTCTTAGTCATATGGTATCCTTTCATTGAGGTGATTTTTCATGAAACTACCAAATGGATATGGCAGCATTACAAAACTATCTGGGAATCGTCGCAGGCCCTACGCCGTCCGCCGAACGATTGATGGTCAACAGAAGTATCTTGCATATTTTGCTGCCGTTAGTGATGCGCTTGCTTATCTTGTCGAGCTTAATAAATGTCCGGCAATCCTCGGCTCAGACATCACATTTGCGGATGCATACTGCTTTGAAATGGCCGAGCGACGCAAGCGCATCGCGGATGTCACGGCTCAGAATTATGACATCGCATTTAAAAAGTGCGCCGCGATACATAACAAGCGATTAATGGATTTAACCGTGACCGACCTACAGAGCATTATTAAGACAATGTCTGCATCTGGTATCCGGCATCCGATGCAGAAAAAAGTGCGGCAGGTTATGCATAATGTCTATCGCTATGCAGTCAAGTATCAGCTCATTGCACCGACTGCCGATATTAGCCATTTTATTGATATTGACCCACCGAAACGTAAATATAAGAAAAAACCCTTCAATACGAGGCAACTGAACCGCGTAAAAGCGATTGCGGATAATAGAGAGCACCCCCTTTCTCCGATAGCTATGGCCATCATTATGATGTGCTACAGCGGACCACGCCCGTCCGAATTTCTGCATGTACTCAAATCTGACGTTAAACTCAAACAGAGATTTTATCGCATCCGTGAAAGTAAGACCGCCGCTGGGAGGAACCGTATTGTACCAATAAACAAGAAAGTCCTGCCCTACTATGAATACTGGATGAGCCGCGACGGAGTCACGCTTATCACTGATGATGACGGGCAACCACTCACGTACCATCAATTTCTGACACGTTTTCGTCACGTTATGGACGCCTCGCGCTGTCATCATACACCACACGAGTGCCGCCACACCTGTGCGACATGGCTTAATAACAAGGGAGCCAATAAACTGGCCACAAAGCGTATTCTTGGACATGCAGTACAGGACGTTACGGACGGGATATATACTCATCCATCTGTCCGTCAACTACGTCGTGCTATAGACCTTTTGTAACTAACGTGTCACTTTTCCGTTTTGTCGATAAGACTAATTCATAGTGTTCCACTTCTTTCATATATGTAACTTTTCCGCGCTATAGGAACAATGCCAAAAATCCAAGCGTCTATGCCGCTTTCTGGCAGATTTCTTTTCCTATTGCATAGATATTTTGTCAATATAGCTCACTGTCGGGGAGTTACCTAAATTGACTGGTAGCTTTAATGCATATACTTGGGATGCTGGTGCGCCTACAGGGATGTTCTCAAGTAAAAAGATTGGTGGGAACGTCAATGTTTATGGTGATGGTTCGTATACGAATTTTAATTTTAATGTTGGTGAAGACCGGTATCACAATAATATTGCTCCGTGCATCTCCAGCTACCTTTGGCGTAGAACTGTCTGACTGTCGGGGAACTTGCGGAGCACAACCATCGTAGTTATGCAAACTGTGCGATATGGGCCGATAAAAATGTGTGGGATGATTCCGTAACAAAATCTCAAATTGCATTAGATGGTTCGGAAACCAATTCCGGATGCGTGTTTATGGATAGAACCGTAGAATCTGCTGGCCTATGGTATTCAAAGAGCACAGGTGGCAACCAAAGGCACAACAACGTCAGCCCGTGCGTCGGTGCTTACTTGTGGCACAGGATGGCCTAAACTGTGCGTTGCCATAAGTAAGCAGATACACACGGAGCGACGTTATTGTGTCGTTCGTTATTACCAAAATTAATGGAATATCCAAATACATTTCCGTTTTCACTTGCTCCTGGGCGGTTTTCTGTCACACCAAAATTTATACCAGAGAATACCCCATTTGCATACTTTGTTGAATGATAATTAGGTACACCACACCCAAATTTGCCGTTAATATTTGGTAACTCACCGACAGCTATGCAGTACGTCTCCATGCGTATACAGGCAGTACGGGAGCAACATTGTTGTGATACCCATCAGCACCGAAGCCGAACCAGATGCGGTCAGTGGATGTTGCGATTTCGACAGTATGAGTACCGCTGTTGAGTTTAACTACATTATGCGTGCTGGTACCTAATGAAAAACAACCTTCTGCCCCTAAAAATGCGTTAGCATTTGCCTCATTTTTGGCTACATTATCAGCCATATAAAAAGTGCCCGAAATTTTAGGCATTTCCCCGACAGTGATTTGGTGCTTAAATTCGCCCGACTTCTGCCCAGCTGTAAATGTGAGCTTACTGCCATCTTCCGCCGTGGCCGTGCCTTGTGCTACGAGTCCATAGCCTGCTGGCAGGGCCTCCCACGTCCCGAAGCCGAGGATATCTGCCGGGTTGCGACTGTCCGTGATACTGACGTAGACGGAGCCGACGGGGTACAGGTCTTTTTTGCACTGTAGTACGGCATTATTGACGGTCGTCGTGATGAGTGATTTAAGAGCGGCGATGTCAATGGCCTGCCCTTTATCGTCCTGAGAGGCTTTACCGGCATGAACGACGTTATTGACGGTTACCGTAGATTTCGATGCGTCTTTATGGATGAGGGTAATGGTTGCATCAGATACGGTAGCCGATACGACTGCGCCATTCATTTCGCCTTTCGTGTAGTAATTCGACAAATCTACCGTACCAGCCTGGTCATCCCAGCCAGAGCCATTCCAGACGACGTTGTCCCCGGCGCGGATGGCTGTCCCGTTCGCGTCAGTCCCGCCTGCCGCTTTGATGTTATACATATCGCCAACACTTTGCCCGGAGGCAGGCAGCGCTGAAAAGGATGCGACGGATCCGCGATATTTGACCGCACTCGTCAAAGACTGTAAGCCGTTGTTGACCTGAGTCTGGATATTCTGGCACGATACCAATGCTGTTTTTGCGTTCGTTTCGCTGGTGGCGGCGGCAGTCTGACTGGATTTTGCCGCCGATGCACTGGATGCGGCGGCTGTCTGGCTATTCTTAGCATTCGTGGCCGATGTACTGGCCGCCGAGGCAGACGACGATGCAGCACTGGCCGAGTTGGCGGCAGCCGTCTGGCTGGACTTGGCAGCTGATGCACTGGATGCCGATGCCGATGCTGACGACGCGGATGCTGTCGCCCGGTCTTTACTGTACAGCGCCCATGATTTCGACGATTGCGTTTTCCCTGTTGAACTGTCAGAGTCAGTGGCTCCGTCGGGCGAACTTCCCGATTCTGCCCATGCCTTAGCGGCGTCTCGGGCCGTAATTCCTTCATTTGCGATTGTCCGCGCATTATCAATGGTGATGTATTTCGATGCATTAGTGTCCCAGTAGTACCACTTACCAGTATCTTCCGCAATGTACACGGCGGCTACATCACCAGTTTTCGGCAAATCGGCTGCGCTTTTTACATACACCCGGCCCCCGTTCATAGCGTCATACAAGGCATCGAAGTTATTAATGATGTAATCCAAGATACCCATGTTATCCGAGGTCGCCAAGGCTGTCTTTTTCCCGTAAGCGCCGGGTCGTATGATATTGTCATTATTATCCCGGATTTCTCCGGGCTGAAAAGCTTGTCGTTTCATAGTTTTCTCCTAATCAAATTCATCCAAATTTATTATTAATATATTGGTTGTGCCTTCCAAGGGGTCTCCGGATGAAGCATCAATCCTTATGCTATTTTCAGATGGGAAACTTACACATTGGAAATATGGATTATCTGATTCAATAGCACCTATCTTGAACGACCCTATTAAAACACCAATTTTATGGTTATATGTTTTAATCAAACTAGTTTTAGGGCTTCCAGGTGGGTAATATATAATATCTAAAACTCGCAGATATTTTAAATTACTATTAAAAATTTCATCTTTGTTTTTATTAAATATCTGCAGCCCTAATTTAGAATTACCAGTATATGTTTGATAATCAAACATATACACAGAAACAGCATTATTCAATTCAAAAACTTGATGTCCGTTAATCCCCGCAATGCCAAGATAAAATACGTTTTTTGCTTGAAATCCATAAAAATCAAAATTAGGATTGGTACAAGAAAAAACACAGGCAGGATGCCCATTGAGAGGAAATATACCCGTGCCCCCAGTTGTATCTGAATACTTACCGGCATAATAGCTAATAGCATTTTGCGGAAAACCTTCATTATCATAATGAGGAACAATAGGTATGTTTTTTTTAGATTGTGTTAATGATATGTTTTTATATGTATCGTTGATAATAGTTATGCCTTGAGCATTAGTCACTTGGATATAGTTAGACAATTTAGCCACCCTTATTATTGTTTACAAACAAAATCCGTAATATAAATCAGCTCCATTTTTTTTCACCCAAGCGTCGTATAAATCCGGATTAGGATACCTCCAACTTATTTGATCTTGGGTGATTGTAATTTCAAGCTGCGCTGCGTTAAACGTGGATCGCCATAATACGAATACAAAAACTTTTGATTTATTGGGATTAACTATTTTTGCGAGTCCCGATTTTGTTTGCGTTGATATGATGCCCCCTAGTCGTACAAGTCCGTCCGTGATGTCTAGTGCTTTTGCGCCAGTTTCATTAAAAACTTGCAACCCAACACTCATTTTATTTCCTCCAATTCGTGTAAATATTTCATCACCACACCCCTATCCTCACTCGAAGGACATTGTTATCGTCATACACTTCAATCAGGTTGTCCTTTATTTCGACACGCGCTCCGCTGGTTTTTGTCCGCAGCGTTCCGATGGTTGCGGTGATGGCCGAAAGGCTGCTGACGTCTATTTTGTCGGCTGTGACAGCATGAGCGGCCAGCATTTTACCAACGATAACGTTGTTGTCGATGGTCGTTTTCCCGGTGATATGGACCTTGTTCCCATCAATCAAGATAGATTCTTTGGATATATTAATCTGGTTGACAACATCATCTGCTTTGACCCGCAAGTTGATGGCATCATTGAGCTGTGTCAGGGCCGTGTAATTCTTGTAGCCATCTGCTTTATTCAGGTTATCTGTAATGAGTTTAACTGCTTTGCCAGCCTCGCCACCGCTGGCGATTGTTTCTTGGATAGCCTGGTCAACTTTTGCGAGTGAAATGGACTCATTCTTAATCATGTCCCCGTCGATTTCGATTTTGACGATAACGCGAGATGAGGCCGATTTTTCGCCCTCACCAAACATGTCATAGTAAGCGACACAGACGTCATAAATACCAGCTTCACAAGTATAAGACAGGCTATTGTTTACTGTTCGGACATTGGCATCATCATTGATATAGACGTTCATGCCGGCACATCCGGCAGGAATAGCACCAGCCCGGACCCCGAAGCCACCGAGGGATGCTGTCAAAATAGGCGCTTTAGGAGTAGGCGGTAATGTCTTGTTGTACTTCAAGATGGCTGCATCGCTATATTTTCCCAACGCGTTCCGGGCATAGAGATACAATTTACCATGACGGCTAGTCAAAGGCACTGTTACTGAAGTACTGTTCGTTCTGGCAAGCATCCCTTCAGTTTCGGCTCCCGGATAAGCATCGTATCTAATTTCATAATAGGCAATATCCGTGTTGGTGACTTCATTCCAGGATACAGTTGCCGTACTACCAAATTCAATGGAAAAATTATCGGGAACATTGGGGATTGTCGTCTTCATGGCCACCAGGATATCGACGGAAGGCGCCGTATCTGGCGACGTCGAAACGCCCCATTCATCTTTGGTGCAAACACAGATTCGATAGGTATCCCCTACGACAGCCTGCGGGATGACAGCCTGGTTCTTTCCACTGCCACCAAAAATCCATTCTCCATCAAAACCCGCCTTATCGGCGGCAGTCCCTTCTTTGATGGCGACGTTCTGGGCCTGCTGATGGTCTGTTTTATACCACACTTCGCCGCTCAAGTAGCTTTGCAGTTCCGGCGGAGTCCAGGTGACTAACAGGTCATACCGTGCGACCCCATCGGGCATCTGGCGATAGCGGTTGTAAGCCCGCAAATCAGATACTGGCGGGATGTAGTACGCCATGATGGTGTACTCATAAGCCTTCACATCGGCCAGACTCTGGTTTCCTGAGCCGAAAATATTATAGGAGGCGAATTTGAGCCAGATTTTCTTACCGACATCTTCCTTTCGGAACGGGACATGCAGTAGTGTTGCATCTAACCGGGCAAAGGGCACGCCGGCAGCATGAGCGACGGCCGATGTATTATACTGACCTCGGATGCATCCAGTTAGCTGCCAATGGCCATTGGTAAGCAGGTTGGCTGTTTGATATGACAAACATTCTCCATCGAGCCAGCAAAGTGTATTTCCTCTCTGGGCATCCTGTTCAGATCCAGACAACAGCGTCCCGTTGACGGCGACTTCGATAGTCGTTGCGTCTTTGGCCACAGCGGCCGCTAAGTTCCCTATCCGTGCTGTATTGGTAATTTGGCCAGCCAAGCGGTAATGTTCGTTGTCATCGCTGACGAAGACATCACAGCCGCCCCACATATCTGCCGTACCTTTAGCACCGATCCAGAGTTCCAGGCCATTTTGTGTAAGGTCTGCCGGCGGCTGTAAGATGACAGGCTTTGCGGTATCAGGTGCCGGCTGATTGTAATTGATATACGGGCGGTCCGTTTCGTGGACATCATATGTTGCTTCGCTGTATTCCCCATCAGGGCGTGAAATAGCCGTGATGGTCAGCAGGCCGTCCGTTCCTTCAGTAACGCTGTCAATAAGTACGACTTGCTTGTTCAGGCCACAATTCACGTCCGTCAAAGTGACCAGGTCGCCAACTTCGAGCCGGCAGAAAGACCAGTCCAACTTGAACGTGTATTTGTTCCGGCTGTATTTGCCATTCCTGGCCAAAGATTCTGCCAGTTTTACAGCCCGTTCTTTCGTGTAGAAATAATGAGCCTGCGTCGTACTGGCTTGACGAAGACCATAATCTACAATGTCATCTGTAACAGCATAGCTGACGGTTTCTTTCTCATACCCATTGGTTCGGTTGATGAATTCTACGGGAAACTGATTATAGACTTCACTGCTGTCTTTGCGCTGATAGGTTACCAGCGCCCCGCCAGATTGCGGGATAAAGTCGTCTGCCGTGAGGTTATACAAGATAGTCCGATTCGGAGTCCAGGTGTCGTAGGTCCGGTCATCCAGGGGCACGATTTTGAAAGTGTCGTTCGACCAGAAGACATAGGCGTTCGTCAAGATTGCAATTTCATTGATTATGTCCCTGGCACTCTTCGACTGCGTTTCATCGGGCGGCGTAGAAATGAGAAGGTCTGCGGCGGCGCAGTATTTCCGGTAGTTGTCGAGCCCGATGATTTCCACCTTGCTCAGCCCGACTTTATCCAGGACATAGCGGATATAGTCGGCCGGATTAACGTCGACGCCATCACCCGTATTTAACAGTTTGCCGGCCACTTCAAAATTATAATTTGGCATACTGCCGCTATCTCCTAAGTCAATGACGCCGGCCATATAGGCCAATCCAGTGTACGGCAGAGCCTTGTCTGGATGCTTGCCAGTGACATAGGCCCAGGGTTTCTGGTCCTGCGACCCTTTCCACAGCGTCATCTGGATATTAGAATCTGGATAATTGTAAATTTCTTTGCCAACCCAAACTCGTTTGACGCCGCTGATGGGGCCTTCGCAAAGCCCCATCAGGACCGCTACCGTATAGGTATAAGAAATCGTGACTGTCTTGCTGTGGCCACCTTTGCCGCTGCGCTGTGTTTCCCGGTGCTCATGGGCCGTGAAATCATCATAATAAATGACGTTGCCGCTGACACGGGTTGTCCCTAAAATTTCCGGGACCGGCGCACCGTATTCGGCCGTACTGACTGTAAAGTCTGCGATTTTATTACCTCGAATCGTCGTTGTATGGCCGCGAAAGATACCCATTATTTCACCCCCTTGAACCGATAAATACCGCGAAGCCGGCTTTTCCCATGGGCGTCCAGGAACATGACGTCATTCAGATCTGACAAAATAACGCCCTGGTCAATGACAGCATGGATAATCTGATTATTGCCGGTATAAATACCGCCATGGGACACACATCGGCCAAACTGATACATCAAAAAATCACCGATGGCCATATCCGCCTCGGTGATAGGTACACAATACTTTTTTACATAAGATAAAAACCATTCTTCACTATGGTGCAGATGCCACTCGTTCGAGTATGGAGCAATTTCAATGGCTCCCTTCTCAATCAGACCGGCATCTTCCAGGGCTCCAATCAGCAACATCCCACAATCAACTCCAAGACCTTTGACTCGGGCCTGGTTGACGTGAGACGTTCCCAGCCAGGGCATAGCCGCTGCTACGATTTTTTCACCGTCTGTCATATGAGCACTTCCTTTCTGGGTACGAAGGGCGCGATAAGGCAGGTATCGTCCGTGTCTTTACTGGAGATGACCTGGCTCTTGTCGTTCGCCGAATAGGTTCCCTGCGGGTAATACTTCCGGATAGGAAACTGCATATTGAGCCCCTGTGTTTTGGCCTTGACACTCAGCTGCAATTTGATGCCGCCGGCGCTTTTGACTTCGGCCGTCCCACCAAAAAGAGAGATGCAGCCAACGATGGTTTTATCCCGGAAGAAACAACGGCGAAGCTGGAGTTTTGCCCGGTCCAGGACGCCATCATGAGCCGCCTGCAGTACGGGGACACTGCCAATCAAATCCTTCGTATCAGCATTGATGGTAATAGTCATCGTGTCGACAACAACACTGCTGTTCAGCTTGATTTGGTCCCGCTTGATGAGCAGGGCATTGTGCTTATAAACATGGCCATCGTAAGGGATGTCCATGTCCGTATCGGCGTAGTAGTATGTTGGGCCATTGAACAGGGTCAGTTCGTAGATATCGCAGGACGTCATATTTTTTGCCGTGTTCAGATAGGTTTCCAAGTCTTTTGCTACGGTTTTCATGTCATCACCTCACCGTCACGAGCTTGAACGACTTCGTCTTGTTGATATTCTGGAAAACTTTTTCAATAGTCAGGCCGTCGTCTTTGAACATGACTTTCCACCAGTATGTATAGCTGGCCTTGACGATGGCCGTTGCGCCAGGAGCTGTCTTGAAGACGATGCAGCCATTCACGACCGAATAGGCCGAGCTTTTCTGTAATTGCCCATCGACCCACACCGTGACGTTTTCAATGTATTCCACAGGTTCTACATAATCGCCCATGGCCATGATGGCCTGATAGGTTCCCGCCGTCACCATAGGAAGCTGACGATTCTTTTCCTGGTAGTCTTCCGGGTCTTTCCATAAGAAAGGTTCAAAGGCGCCCTTACAGAGCGCCACAAACCCCAACAGTTTACGATATTCGTCATCGGTCAAATAGACAAACTTCGTTTCGATGGTCCAGTTCGGCAGCAGCAAGTTGGTCATCGTCCGAACCTTACCGCTGCCGGATGTCTGCACTTCGGTATTCCAGCTCATGGCTTTCGTACTGGACCAGCTGAGCTTATTCAGTTCAATCGGGAATTTCCGTAAAGCCATTAGAATACACCTGCTTCCGTTGCAAAATTACGGTCATTTTCAAACAGTGCCTGCCGGATGGTATCCAAGCCGCCGTTACGGAGGAAATCCGTAAAGGACGACGAGTCCAGCGTACTGACATTCATGGACACGTTATTGATCGACTTTTCATGATCAATCAATCCGAGCTGTTCAAACTTATCCCGGGACAGCGGTAAAACGGCTTCTTCGTAGTGCCCTTCGCCAATCATGGCAATCGTATCGCCTTTGGTGATACCGCCAGAAGCCAGCTTCGGACCATTCCAGGGAGCCGAAGCCAAGGACGACTGCTTGTCACTCCAGGTGGAACCGCCTTTAGATAAAGCCCCCAGGCCCGTAAAAGCCGACGTCATGGAGCTGCTAAGGGCAGCGGCTGTGCCAGCAGTCATAAGTCCCATAGCTACCCCCGCAGATGCCGGGTCGAGAACTAACTTAAAGAAGGCCGCTGGCCCCAAAGCCGCTGCCATAGAAGCCCCTTCAGCTGCGGTTTGGGCTACAGCCGCTGACGTCTGGGATTTTGCCATGGCACTATTGACCAGCATCCCCGCCAACTGCTTAGCGTAAAACTCGACGATGACTTGAATCAGCGATTTCCCCAAATTCTGGAATGCCTGCCCCAGTGTCTTCGTCCCCATGATGGTATCTGTAATGGCCGAACTGAGGCCGCTGAACGCCTTATCATACAAGTCAACCACCATTTGCGCCGTTGTCGCATGAGCGGCCAAATACGTTTCCTGATAGGTTTCCATCATTGCCTTCTGGGCTTCGTAGTCGTTGAGCCGGATAGCATTGGCATCACTCAAAACAGCCTGCAGCCGTTCTATAGATACCTGATTCTTGGCTTCTTCAATATCGGCTTCGATGTCCTTGGCCTGCTGGAAGTAGGCTGTTTTCTGGTCGATAAATTCCTTGTACTTGGCCAGCTCTTCGTTATAGATTTCCTTGGCGAAGGATAAACGGCCATCGGCCGACACTTCATAGGCAATGTTTTCTTCGTCCAGGGCTTTCAGGAACAAAGCTTTCTGTGATTGAGTCATACCTGCGTAGTCAGCAGAATACTGCTGCCATTTCGATTGGATAGATGTAATGGCCTTATCATAATCGGCTTCCATCTTGCTCAGTTCCTTATCGCTGGCCGTGTCAGTCAGAACGGGCGCATTGGTCTTCTTATCGGCGGCCATGGTGACAGCCTTTTCCTTGATTTGTGCTTCCTTCTGCGCATCAGCTTCGACAGCTTTCAGATGTTCCTGGGCATACATGGTGTCCAGCTTTTCCTTGTCTTTCTGATAGTTCGCATTAAAGGCCTTGGATTCGTTCAGCTTTTCGTATTCTTTTTGGAATTTACGGTCTGTCAGCTCGACCTGCGTTGCCGTAGACTGGGCATAACTGTCATCAATCTGCTGATGGGTCTGGAGTGCCTGGTCAGCCATCTTCTTGCGATAATTGACCATACGCTGAGCAAAATCGTTACTACCCGTTCCACTGGCCCCTTGAGCCTTGACCTGATTATAGTTAGATTGGATTTCAGCGGCATATTCCGCCTTATCACTTCCGCCGTAATAGTCGGCCACGCCAGCCCATACATCGCCGCCATTAGCATTGATTTTGTCCTGTAACATGGCCGCCCCGGCCAAGGCATTGGAATAGACGTTGCTCTGGTAATCAGGATACAAGTTACTAATCTTCACGCGGCCGCCATTGCCATCGGCAATGTCCTGGTCTCCACTGAGTATCTGCATCATACCGCCGCCGTTACCGCCAGACATGGTAATCCCACTGACCGTATTGCCGCCACTTTCTTTCATGGCCAAGGCTAACAGCAGCGCCGGATCTTGATTGTAGGCTGATGCCGCGGCCTTGATGGCCTGCGTATAAACGCTTTGGTCCCAGTTAAATTGAGGCTGACGTGCTTGATGTCCACCAGTATCCGAAAAACCAGCATATTCGGCCATATTAATGTAGCCATAGACATCAAAGGCCTGACGATGGTCCGTGCTATAGTGCGTAGACACGCCAGCGCTCCCACCAGCGGCATAGTAACCAGTCCCGTTTTCATCAATCATGATAACATGCCCTGTGGGGTCACCTTCGCCGTCATTCGTGATGGCCACGTCACCAGGTTTGGGCGTATACCCAGAACTTGCTGGATGAAAAGCCCCGCCTGCATTTTGAGCCCAGTAATCTGCATTGGGACCTAGATCCCAGGCATTCGATACACCAGCATTTGACCAAGCATTTTCAATGTATGTCGTGCAAACAACTTGGCCATCACCTGTGCCATATGGAAGTCCACTAAGCGCCTGAGCGTTATAAATGGCCCCAGCTCGCGGGTCGTAAGAGCCTGCACTTGCGCTACTGCCAGACGCTACGCTACTACCGCCAGTACTTCCACCAGCACCACCAGTATCAACACTTCCACCACCACCAAATTGCCCGAATGTAGGCATCGTGTAGTCCGTGTCATCGGATACTTTCGGCGGATTATCATGGATGGCCTGCGCTGCCTGACGCTTGGCTTTTTCTTCAGACGTCATGCCACTGCCGGCGTTACTCATGGCGTTATTTGTCTGGAAAATCTTTTGGATGAGGCTTTGCAGCCAGCCGATAGCGGTCTTCACAAAGCTGCGGATAGTTTCCAGCCCGCTCTTGGCCCAGTCTGGCAGAATTGAATTGGCCATATCCCCCAGAGCGTCGGTCACGCGGCTCAGCGCCGATGAAACGCCATCATACAACCAGTTAAACGCGGCAATGCCCGCCGTAATGGTATTGGTAATGACGGTCAAGAATAAAGACAAGGCCGCAACGACGACGTTGATGACTGCGATGATAGCATAAACAGCTGCCGTAAATACCGTAGCTAACAAGGTAATCAGAGGCGCGGCGGCAGAAACTAAATTGCTGATAGCCTGCCCTAATTCACCCCATAATTGTTTCAACGCAGTGCCGGCCATATTCACGGCTTCCATCGTCCCAGGTACGACATTCAGGAAGTCCGTCAGATTATGACCCGATGCGACAAAGGCGGCAATAGCGGCGCCAACAGCGGCAACAACCAGGCCAAGCGGACCGAACGCCAATACCAGTCGGCCCATGCCAGATATGACCTGCGGTAGTGACGTAACCGCCCCTTTGAGACTGCCGGCAAAGCTTAATAAACCCGTTCCTGCGGAAACCGCCCCAGTCTTCATCAACGTAAAGCTAGTAGTTGCGGCTGCCATACCTGGAGGAATCGTAGCCAATGCATTTTTCAAAGTGTTGAGGCCTGTCAGGAAAGATCCAGCCAGCGGAGCAGCGGCCAATTTTGCATTGAGAGCGAATGATTGCAGTGCTGGAATCGTTGCTACTGTAAGGGTCGTTGCAAGGCCCGCCGCGGCAACTTCCACTTCAGGCGGAATCATCTGCGACAAGGCTTCGCCAATACCTTGATTTTTTACGAGATTAGCAAACTGCTGTAAGCTATCTCCCAAAGAGGAAAAAAGATCTGGTAAATTCAAGGCATCCGAAATCTGTTGGCCGACGGCAATAGCAGACTGACTGAGGCCGTCCATCATATTTGACCACGTGCCTGTAATCGTCTGTGCCTGCTGGTCCATCATACCGCCAAACTTCTCTTCCATGCCGCCGACGAGGGCCTGTAAGCCTGTCTGAGCGTCGACAGCCCCCTTGCTTACCATGTCCATAGCTTGCGGAACAGATGTACCAATTTTATCGGCCAGCATCTGCCAGGCAGGAATCCCGGCTTCTGTCAGCTGCAGCATTTCATCACTCTGGACTTTCGATTTTGCCGCCATCTGACCCAGGGCCAGGGTAATCCGGTCAATCCCTTCTTTTCCCAGCCCTACGCCGGCGGCGGCATCGCCAACCGCTTTCAATGTCGGAATGATTTGTTCTGCTGTAAAACCAAAGGCCAGGAATTTCTGCGAAGCCGCGGCCACATCATTGAATTCAAAAGGCGTTTTGGCCGCAAAGTCCTGTAACTGGCCAAGCAGGTTCTTGGCCCGCTCTGCACTCCCCAGCATATTCGTCATAGCCGCCTGGACCTGCTGGAAGTTCCCGGCCGCCTGGACGGCTTTGACGCCTAATGCACCGAGGGAAGCGGCTACCCCCGCAATACTCATGACCGCGGCATTCGATGCCGATAACGTTTCTTCTCCCAATGCAGATCTTAACTCGGCCCTCGTAGCCGACAAATCCCTGCGAAGCTCAGAGCTATTCGCCCCAATCCTGACCAAGATACTCGTCACTGTCGCCATCAAATCCCGCCTCCTCTCGTTGACTCTTGAATGATTCTAAAAACGCCTTGCGTTCACGTTCCCGTTCGCCGTCTGTCTTTTCATGCAGGAACGGCCGGGCCAATTCTTTGGCCGGTACGGGATGTTTCGTGTGAACACTTATCATGTTGCTGACGAACCAGGCCGTCGTAAACGCCTGGTCTTCCCGGCGCACCTGGTAGCCATCAATGAGCTTGCTCAGCTCCATGGGAGACAACCGATAGAATTCCCATGGCTTGAGTCCTAATGGGCCATAAGCCTGCGATTCTGCCCACTCCAGCCACTCATAAAAAGACGGGGGCGGCTTGTCGCTGGCCCCCTCCGCCTCTAATCTTTTTTTTCGTCAGCTACGTCCTGCCGGGCTTTCTCCGTCAACTCTTCCGGGAAAGCGCCATAATACGCGGCCTTGCCAAGGATACCACTGCCGGCGATGGCTTTAACGGCCGGAATATAGAAATCTTCTTCCAGGCTTTTGCCCTGGTCAAGCAATTCCTGGATGCGTTCTGCGTACCACAGTTCATTGTGCTTCTTATGATGGGCCAGGCCAATCATGAAGATCTTCGTCAGGACATTCAGGTTCAATTCATTTCTGCTGACGATAGTACTGATGCCTTCGCCGCAAGCCTGTTCCAACTGCATCAGACGGGCAATATTGAAGTACATATATTGCCCGTCACCGAACAAATCAAAAGGAATTTTCTTCATAGGTCAATCCTCCTTACGCGCCGGGTGTTGTTAATTCAGACAACGGGCCATTGCCGGATAATGTGCCTTTAATCGTGGCAGCATCGTCGTATTTCGTCGACAGGCTGAAATCAGTAACAGCCGCCCAGCCGGTACGATATTTCTTATCCGGATATTCAAACTTGACATGGACCAGCTGGCCATCATTGAAAGCATCTTCGAGGAACTGAGAGCCGGCATCGTTCAAAATGACGACAGATTCCAGGTCAATACTCCATTCGCGGAGCCCGGCCAGCGAAGACTTCCAACCACCAGACGTTTTATTGCTGGCGTCAATGGAATCGGCCTTACGCGTCAAATCACCACTGCGCTGACCACCCAGCAAGGTCCAGGTCGGCGTAGCTTCCGTTTCGCCCGTATTCAGGTAAATCAGGTAATCCTTGCCGGCGGTAGCTACAGAGCCGGTATTCGTCGGTGTTGCATATTTACGTGCCATATAAGCACCCTCCTATTCTGTATACGTAACTGTGAACTGGAAAATAGCCAGGCCGATGTTCGTCATCCCTGCCGGCGTAGCAAATAAGATCTTATCGACGTTACTGCTTTCGGCCCAGCCATCAATTGTTTCGTTTTCACGCAGCACTTCATCAACTTCCATGGCCAAGTCTTCGATATACTGCGCATCTGTCTCTTTCCCTTTCGGGTTCGGTGAGATAATTTCAATCGTGAAGACAGCCGAAGCCTGGCGCTTCTCCTTGCTGAATGGCTCGTAAGTAATCGAGTCACAGCAGATATACCCGGTCAACTCCTTTGGATATGCCGGGCCAGATACGGCATTCAGCCATACCATATCAGGGAATTCATCTTTCAAAATTTCACAGATTTCATTGGCAATTTGACGGAATCGGTTCATCATGCACGGGATAAGCGGATTACCCCGACACCCCCTTTCCCGCTGCCATCAATACCGTCGATAGCAAAGTCAGCATAAGTCAGCCGGCTTTCCAGGTCCTTTGCCATCTGGACGTACATCTTATATTTCTGGAAATAAATATCTTCAGAACGGCTGCCATCAACCATAACCGTCGTATCTGAACCAACCATAGAGGCGGCACATTCCCGGCAGGCCACCGCTTTCCCCAGCTGTTTGATGGCCAAGCGCGGCGGCAGTTGAATGTCAGCGTCAGACAGACTGAAAGAAGCGGCCAAACGATGAAGGTAGTCATTGGCATAGTCGACGTCACAGTCTCTGCACGTTAGGATGTTGTCTGTAATATCTGCTAGTGTAATGAATTCCATCATTTTACCTCCTCAAAAACCCGTCGGACAGCATTTTCAAACCGGCCGATGATTTGCCGTTTATTGGCGTTGGCTGCATTGAAGATAAAGGGGTCCCGTTTGGTTCCCGGATGATAAACCCGTTTCGCAAAAACGAATTTGCCGCCGGCAGTCCAGCGCAGAGCCAATTTCCGTTTCGGCGTAATGACATGCTTTGGCGTCCCCTGGTGCAGGTAAATGGTGACCTTGCGAGTCGTCCCGACTGTACCCACCCAGGTATCTCCACTGAACTGTACGTTGGATTCAATGGATCGCTCAGCTTCACCAGAACGCGTAACAAATTTATGTTTCTCACGGGCTGTCCGCTGAACGTCACGGACCGATGACAACATAGCCGAACGAAGCTGTTGCCGCGCGCCTCTGGAAATGCGGTCCAGCCTGGAAATAGCTTCATCCAGGCCCTGGACCTCAATCTTCAATTCCATTGGCTTACGCGCCGGCAGTCGGGTTTGCCGTCATGCAGGCCAAGGCGTTCGGCTGCACGACCTGAGCCCCATAAACAAACAACCCTTTAATAGCATCACAGAAAGATTTTTCGGGCCGGAAGGCTTCCGTCTTGGTGACCTGGGATGCAAAGGAAATGGCATCCGTTGTGCCGGCCAGGATTTTGTACTTCGCATTGGCCGTATTCGGGACATTGTTGGACTGATAAATGTTGAATCCGGCCGCCGTGCCGATAAACCCATTGGACAGGACGGCGTCAGTCTTGGTCGTACCAGCGGCAACGAAGCGTTCGTCTTTAAGCATCAGGCCATAGAACCAGGACGGAACGACGACGAAGCGGCCGTCTGCCCGGACATTCTTATCATCTAATGCACATTTGAGGTCGACCAAGGATTCGTAGGCCTGTGCTGCTGTAGTCAATGCCAGCGGCGTGGTATCCGAACCAAGGCCTTTTGTTACGCCGGCTTTCTTATAGAAGCTGGCAATATACTGATCCACGACATCGCGGACGCCATAAGAAGCGCGCTGCATGGCCGCATCAATCAAGTTGACATTGGCCTGAGCGGCATCGACATCATCGACCTTGAAAGCAAAGTATTTCTGTTGGTCGATTTTGAGCTGGGTCGGCGTGCCATCGACGTCATCCAGTGTGATGTCTTCCGTCTTTTTGTAGTCCTTGATAGCAATATCGCCAATCTGATTGATAATAACCGTATCGCCGGCCTGGGAAATGTCGCCTTCATAATCACGGTTACATAAGTTGCCGTAAATCAAGGCTTTATCGAGATGTGCCAGCAATCTGGCTTCCCAAATCGTAGGAATAAATGTGGTGATTGCCATTATTCTTTCACTCCTTTACTGATATCCGCCCAGTGCTCATTGATTTCGGCCCTGGACATGCCTTTTAAATCATCCATCGTATACGCCTTGCCGCTGGAGCCGCTACCGCCAGACGAGCCACTGCCCGAGTGACTGTCATTTTTTACGGCCCAAGGATTTGCACTAAGCCAGCCTTTGACGCCATCTGCAACCGAAAGCTCCTTATCCCCATCTTTATAGACAAGGCTGCCATCATCTTTGGCACTAATGTTGCTAAGCAACACCTGTGCAAAGACATCCGGTTTAACGGCCTTGCCATCTGTAAGGGCAGCCATGACTTGAGATTTCATGACGGACTGGATGCGCTTTGCCTTTTCTTCGGCAGCTTTCTTTTCACTGGCCGTATACTTATCAGTCAAATCCTTGACCTGTTTCTGTAATGTTTCCATCTGCGTCCCCATTTTCTGAGGGTCTCCACCTAACTGCTGGAGGACGGACAAGGTCGTCGCTAAATTTTTGATAGAATCGTCGACATTATCGCCATCACGTAAGCCAAGGGCGTCCAGCACCTTGTTCCGAGAGATGCGATTATTGGCCGCTTCACTGCGTACTTTGCTGATTTCGGTCTGCAAGTCAGCCACCATAGAGCCGCCGTTTTCGATTTTTCCTAAAGCTTCAAAAATTTGCTGTAATGTGTAAGCCATTTTGTACCTCCTGGGTATAAAAAAAGAACCGTTCTTTTACGTCTGCGGTCCGCGTCTGGCGGCGAAAAGACAAGATATAAAATTGTAACAAAAAAGCAGGCCATATATAAGGTCTGCTTAATCAATACCAAGCAAGCTGTTTTTTACTTGGATAATCATGATTATAAAAAAACATTTTCATAGCTGATACCGCATGTCTAATAAACATATCCACTCCGGTCTGATCTTTTTTTAAAACTACAATTTCCCCATTTTGCAAATTCAATGATAAACGGCCATATAATCCTGGTTCTTCAGCAATCACATCATATCGGTAGACAACTACAGAATCGCTTTTGTTTTCTAAAGACATTTCAATCATTTAGCTGCCTCCTCTCTTAATGCTTGTACATAATGTACATAATTATATTTTTTATTAGCTTTAAGATGAGCCTCTCTATAAATTAAATTATATCGTTTTTCCAAAGCTCTTTCAAGATGCTCATGGTGCAAAAGAACTATATCAGCTGCATTGTAATTACCATTCAAAAGTCTTTCAAAAGATGCTGCCATATCGATATCTGGGTCAAATTTTCTTACCCCATCATCAAGAATATGCTTTTCCATAAATACATGTTCAAACACTTGCCCAGCAAAGCGCTCAGACAATCCAGTATAAACTGAAATTTTTTCTGAAAAATGCTTTTTTCCACTTTTTGTAATTTTATCATATTTTCTTTTTGCATCGGCTTCAGCTGCGGCATACTCTTCTAATATTCCCCCTGAAGATATTACAATCGCTTTCTTTTCAAAATCAGATGACCAATTACGCATATATTGGCGCCAGTCGGCTCGCCCCTGTTCCCAGGCGTTTGCTCCGTCAATACCCAGCAAATGACAGCGTTTCTGATGAGACTGCAGCTTAAGATAGGCATCACCGCCATCCTTGATTTGATTGCGCTGCCGGCTCATGTCGATTTCAGTCACATAGACCAGCGACAGGTGACAGAGGCAGTGCGGATGAACCGGCAGTATGGGAGTCTTATCTTTCGGGAAGATGCCCGGGCCCAATCCCCAAAGGTTCGCCTGCGCGTACATGTCGCAGATGTCGTAATGAGGATGACGGCTGGACAGCGTCCACTTGTAAGCGGCAACATCATCGTCCGCATCGTAACGGGCATGGAAGCCATCAGCCCAGGCACGTGCCGCTTCTGTCCGGGCAATGCGTTCGGCCACGTAACGGCTCTTTTCTTCCAGGGCTACATGAACAGCCCTGTCCAACGCCGTTTCGCTTCCATCGGCCACGGCGTTCAATAACTCGCTGTACGCCGTTCTAAGGGCTTGATTCGGTGCCCCATGTTCTCCAATAAGCGCCACTTGTCGGCGGGCTCTGCGGACGAGCTGGAGCATCTGTGCCCTATCTGCGGCAGTCAGTTCCGACCGCCTGGCAAAATTCACAATATCCTGCAAATACTTCGGCATTTCCTGCCGCCTGACGACAGCCTGCCCGCTACGGTATCCATCATACAGCTGCCGGGCCGCCTGTATGGCATGACGGTTCTGTTTCAGCTGATCCTTGATGGTACTGACGACACGAGCGCGCATTTCTTTATCAGCACCGTGGAGTTTCTTCGACAAGGTCATCCCTGACGCATCCCAGGCGTCTTCAAGTTGCGAAGGGAGCAGAGGGATGGTCTGTCCATAGCCGGCTTCACACGCCTCCTTCACAGCCTGTCTGACAGCATCCATGAAGACGTCGCTGATTTTATAGGTAAGCCAGGCCTGTTCTACAACAGCCTTGACATCCCCATCTTCATCCAAGTTGTCGATGACGTAAAGGGCAACGGCGTCAACGGCCCGCTGGAATACCTGGCTAAACCGCTTCAAAATTCCCGAAATAGGGCTTTTCATCAAGCATCACTCCCGTCAGGCTTGTCCTCGCCTGGTTTAGGTGTTGGTGGCTCTTCTGGCGGTCCTTCAGGGACCGTCTGCTCTGCATTCGTCTTATCTTCCTCTGACGTCTGCATCTGCTCAACGAGTTCACCGAAGCGCTCATCAGGAATGTCTGGGCAATAAGCTGCCATAACTTTCTTGAGCACTTCTTCCCGCAAGCCGTCTGTCAAATCCATATCCAGGACCATCTGCGCCTGGGTCAATTCATTAGCCACATCAACGATACCAAAGTCATCGGGATACGTTACAGTGTACTCAATATCGCTGTTCAGCCACTTGGCCACGACTTCCATAACAGACTCTTCAGCTCTGGCACACTGTAGCGAGAAGTTGGCCAGCTGCTGATTTGTCCGTTCAAACTCCCACTGCCTTGCGATGCCGCTATTGTTGTTCTGCGACGTATTGATGACGAAGGACAAGTTGGCCATACGATACATTTCCTGAATGAGCGACGCAATCTGATTCTGCAAGACCGTTGCCGGATCAGACGGCGGGGCAATGAATGCCGGCGCATGACTACAGTCCGGGTTATACCCCAACGCGTTGTTCGTCCCGACAACCAGGTCATTGACATCAAGCGACGGAATTGTCAGCAGCGGGAACGTCTGGTTCCGCAAAATTTCACCCAGCCAAGAACAGTGATTGTACAAGGCTTTGGCCGTCCGGGCAATCGGCAGCAGGTCCGGCACCGGGCGCATTGTCTTCTGCTCCAGCATCCGCGAAAAAAGAGGCACGACCGGCACACAGCCAAGACCATGTTCGCCAGACGACTTCATGAGTTCATCGCCCCAGACTTCCCAACGCTTCCGGTCATAATAAACGTACCGATATTGAGGCGCGCCGTCCTTGATACTGGCGATTTCCTGAAATTGGATGTACAGTAAAGCGCCCGTCTTATCAATACCATACTCCACCAAATCCTGTGGTCCCAGGACATAAGCAAAGGGGAATTCCCGCTGCTGTAGCATTTCGGCCAGCGTCCGCGCCTGTAGCTCACGGACATTGTCGATGACAATGAACGACACGCCGTAGACTTTGGCCATGATGGCGGCCCGCTTCATGAACATATGGATGTCGGTGCCACTGGTATCCACGTCTTTCAGAAACTCTTTGATGGTCGGAGCCGCCGGCCCGGAATAGTCACGCAACGGCTGCCTTTTAAAAATAGGGTCTACCAGGGCGTTGACGATAGGGCTGAAGTAATTCAAGTAGTATGCGTTTTTCTGGCGGAAGCGGTAATCGTCATCTGCTTCCCGTTTGTGCTTGTTCAGGTACTGGCCCGTTTCAAAGCCGCCGGACCCATAATAAGCGTCTTTAAGCAGCGTGTAATCCATAAAAGCTCCCTCCTAAAAATTAACGCGCCGGGATACGATTTTATCCCGGTTCATGATTTCAGACAGCCCATAGCGTACCGCGTCGATACTATGATTATTGGCATCTGGGTAAGCGCTGATGAACTGACCGTCTTTGTTGCGGTCATACTCGTAAGCGACGAATTCTTTGTACGTATTCGGGCAGCGCCGCTTGTCGATGTAGATATGCGCGCGGTGCTGAAGCCAGCGCATCCCGAAGTCTATGCTGTCCGGCCCTTTGCGGGCGCCAGAAATGCGAAGCCCATAATCGCTCATTTCAGCGATGCTCTTCGGTTCGGCTGCATCGGCCAGGATGCGTCCGCCGTTAATGCGAAGCTTGATGGCCTTAGCCGCCTGGCTGTTCGTCATCTTCTGTCTATACAGCTCATCAAAGATATATAAATCTTCTCGCTTTGCGTCGTAGTACATAGCAACATAAGCCAGTGGGTCCACGGCAAAGCCGAAGTCCAGGCCATAGTACAACTTGTCAAAATTTCCGACAAGTTCATTACTCATGGCCATGTCTTCGACATTTTCGAAAACAGCCCCGCCAGTGCCTGTAACTTCGCCGAGGTATTCGTGGCGGTACGCCGTTTCATTGCGCGCTTTGAGCTTCTCTGCGTCTTCAAAGAACCGTTCCCCCAGCCATTCACGGGGGACACCCAGATACGTCGAATGATGGACCAGCCTGTCTGGATCATCAAAGAGCTTTTCTTCATTGACCCAGTTGTTTTGTGACTTCGGCGGATTGAATGAACAGAACTCCCAGAAGACAGGTCCGCCGCGCAGCAGTGACTGGTTGAGGTTGCGGATTTCTTCCATACCACTGAACTGGTCCAGTTCTTCTATCCAACAAATGCCGACATAACCGAACGGCAATTTGATGGATTTGATTTTCTGCGGGTCGTCGACGCCGAAGAATAGTATCTTCTGGCCGGTCTTCTTGTACGTAATCTCATGAGGAGACGTTTTGAAACGGAACTTGTCCGTCAACCCCAGGGCATCAATGCCCCACTGCATTTGAGGGTAGACGCTGTTCTTGATGGTATTACCAATCTTTCGCAGTACAACGGCATGACATTCAGGATTCTTGATGACAAGCTGTGGAATCTCGACACTGACGTCCGACGACTTCGCGGATCCACGGCCGCCTTCCAGCCAATAATAGGTATGGCCATGCCGCTTTATATCCTGATGCAAGTCCCAGAAGTGAGGCGCTATGATATTACTCAGTCTTATGGTCTTCATGGTCCGCTCCTATGTCATCAATGATCTGGACATCGTTATCGTCATCCTGCCCAGCGTCTTTCAATTCCTGTTCCAGCTTGGCCAGCTTTAGCTGCTGCTCTTTCGCATCCATATCGGATGGGTATCGCTTCAGCAGATTTTCCGCCGCCTTGATGCGGTCGCGGACAGACGCCCGCGTTTCTACCAGACTAGCTTTACTGCATCCATCACCCGTGCCCTCAACGACAATCTGTACATCCTTGACTTCACCGCGCAGCGTCGCCGTCAGGAACTTCAAGACCTCATCGGCCTTCGCGATACGCTTGTCTTCCAGCGCTTTGAGCCTGGCATCAATTGCGGCTTTAATCCTAGGTTTTCCTAGGTTTTCCAGTCCAATCGCCTCAGCTGTTTTAGGAGAATACCCAGCACGCCGTGCCGATTCCGTGGCATTCCCGGTCTCGATATAATAATCAATGAATCGCTTCTGTTTCTCTGTCAGCTTCACTACATGCTCACCACCATCCTCTTTTCAGACATGAAAAAAAGAACCTTGCCGGATGGGAGGCCACCTTCCAGCGCAGTTCTTCTCAACAGTGTGTGGGCCGGGAACACAGCATGACCGCCATCAGGCTGTATTCCTTCGGCCCCTCTTTTCACGATTTCATTATACCGCACTTTTTCGCCTTTTTCATTCGCGGGATATTTCCCAAACAAAAGTTATCCACAATCTATCCACAAAACACTTAATCGATAAAAACAAATCGTGTTTGTATGGGCATGGCCCGCAGTCCGAAGTAACGGTTGGCCAGTTCCTGCAAGGCGTCTTTGCCGTGCTTGAAGCAGAACGACGTGCTGGCATTGACCATCTTGGCCGTCCATTCCCAGCTTTTCGCGCCGTCGATGTAGTAGATCTCTAAAATCTTCTGGTCCGTTTCATCCAATTCGTGGAAGCATTTCGCCAGGCGGTCCATGCGTGTCTTGATGTCCTTGACGTTCTGTTGCAGTCGCTTCCGTTCGTCCTTGAGCTGTTCATGACGCAGGTAGTCCGATTCTTGCGGACTCGTCCCGTCACCGCCGCCACAACCGCCGGCACCCGACAAAGCCGGCACTTTCGGGGCCGGCTCTTCATCGAGTGTCCAGGTAATATCATCGATGCGCATTTCCATGTCTTTGATGTAGTCCGTAAAGGCAACATAGTTTAGCAGATAATTGGTAATAATCAGAACATAATCATTATGGCCTTGAACGATTGACATTGAACTACCTCCCTTTAAAAGCACGACGGAACGCCTCTTCGGCTTCGTCTTTACGATGAGCGGAGCAATCCCGCTCGTTCTTGCACTTGCGCACAAACTGCCCGAACTCGTCCGGGAACCAGTAGAAGTCCCCGTCATCCAGAAGCCGCCCGCAGAATGCGCAGCGGCTCCGGACTTCCTGGGACTCCGGCCGGCGAGTCCATGGCGTGTATGACGGCTCTTTCTTTCGTCGTCTATTTTTGCGTCCCACGCCCTTACTCCTCCCGTCTATGTGTAATTTACCGCAAATAGAATCTAAATGTCATAGCGGTGAAACTAAAACGTTTTATTTACCGCCTTTATAGCGATACCCGCAGGCCGCTTTTCGTTTTGCATGGCGGACCCCGCTTTTTACAGCGTGATTCCGGCAGGAACGCTGCCAGCCTTTCATGCCATAGTAACGTTTCATACCACCTGGCACTACACGCCACCAACGGTCAAAAGCCGCAGCAAGACGTTTCCCAATATCTGGCGGTACTTTGATAGGCTTCACGCCTATTGAGCCAAAATTAATTTTAATCTTCATGTCCATGACCTGCCTTTCGTTTAAACCGTAATACCGGCGGGCAATGTTTGCCCCACTGATGGCCATTCAAATCACGCTGGCCTTGTTTCGAACTCCAGGGAAATTGTCGCTTCTGCCGTTGTTTCTGATAAAACTGCCGTTCTTCATCCGTCATCTGCCGGCAGTGTACCGGTCCGGGTGCATACCAATCATCCATCGTAATCCCTCCTACTGTGAGCAATAAATAAGTGCTGCCGTGAAGGCAATCCAGAATACCACACAGTATATGGCAATCAGCCTCCACGTAATGACCTTTGTCCGATTGATTTCTATCATCCTTTCCCTCCCAGCTTTCCCTGCTGCAGTTCACGCTGCGGGACGACATGGCCTTTCTGATCTTCTTCACGCAGCCGTTTCAGCAGAGGTAATAATAAATTCACATAATCGTTCAGCGGTTCCTTCGTTTCGTTATACTGATTGATATTTTTCCAGCCATGGCCACCGATGATGGGCCGGATGACATAGCCATAGTCGTCATCCTTGACCAGCTCACAGCCATTGGCCCGCAGCGCACAAAGGATCGTCGCGAAGCCGCTGTCCAGGAAGGCCGCCTGTAAAAGTAGCCAGGCCCATTGCCACCGGTCCGACGGATGGTATTTCTCAAAGTCGTCGGGATATTCCTCGACGGGCCAGTTTTCCGGCTTCCTGGCATTTTCCACATGCTGCACGATGTTTTCCACCAGTCCCTTGATGTCCGGATCCCGCTGCAAGAGCTGGGCATGAGGGGTTTCCATGGCCTCCAGGACTTCACGGAACGCCGACCGGGCCCGGGCAATCATTTCATTCCGTCCCATAGGCGCCTCCTAATCGTCGTCCAGCGGTTCGATCTGGACGTAGATGCCGGATAAAGATTGAGAAACATAAAACTTTTGGATACATTCCGACGCGACCTGGGCATCATCCCGCCAGAAGCCCAGCGACGTCAGGACGTCCTTGAGCATCTTGACCAGGTTGTCCGTATCGGGCTTGGTCGCCTTCCAGGTCCCTTCCGGGTGCAGTTTCGTCGGCGAGTACATCCATTTCGTCGTCAAGGCTACGGGCCCCATGATAGGCTGGTCCGGGCGGAACTTCGCAAAGCTGGCCATGAACAGGGCCCGCGTTTCCTTGACGGCCGGCGGCTCGTACGTATGGGGCTTGCCATCACGCCCGACGACGAGCTTCTTCATCTGATGCGTCGCCGACGGAATCCGCTGCATAGGTACGAAGAAATGAATCATGTTATTATCTGTCATCGTGATTTCTCCTTCCGCTTAATCCGAAATATTTCCATCATAATAGTCCAAATTTATGAAATCTTCCCCGTTGCCAATATCATGGCCATCCTTAGTAAAGGGCCGATCATGACGTATCCACAGTTCACGTTGTGCTTCCAGTGCCTGTTTCGTTAGCCTGCCGTTCTTGAAACGCTTTTTAGCCAGCGCTCTTAATTCATCTTCATTCATTTCCGACAATTTCATTTTTTCTACTCCTTTCGTCGCCGCATGGTCCTGTAAGGGGAAATAGTACGTTAAAAGAAAATGGTGGCTTTCAGCACCATTTTTTTAGTACTATTTTCCCCAGGACCCACACGGATTTTATGCAGAAGGAAATTCTTTATATATATAACGATTTTCCTTCCCTTTTTCCCTTTTTTTATGCAGAAATTCGTACCATTTTCCGTTTGATTATTCAACGTTATACATAATGAGGAAATAGGGAAATTGGTACGAATTTCCCTATTCACTTTTTTCAATCACTCCGTTTTTAATGATGAATTTTTCACCTTCTTTTATGTAGTTCCTGATAGTTTTAGGGGTTATATCCATGTATTCAGCTAAATCGCTAACTGTTACTTGTCCATTAATCAGGCAAGCATTATAAGCGCTTTCAAGCTGAGCCATTTTATCCTTTTTTTGTCTTGTCCGTGTTTCCCGTCCCTTCTGCCGCGGGTCTTTGTCGCAGTCTGGCGTGAGCTTTTCCAGCTCCCCGCTGTCGTCGACGCGATGGATGGGATACTCGAACCACACGTTTAAGGGCTTGAAGGGCTCGAACTCTCGGAGCGTCCCTTCGATGCGCCAGGCCGTGCCAGGCAGGCCGACCTGGTCCGACGTGTTCAGCTGAATCATGTCCAGCAGGGCGTCGGCATCGCGGGCGAAGACGCCGGAGCCGCTGGCCCGGTCCATGGAGCGCTTGCTTCCCTGGGCGCCCTTGCTGTGATGGTGACAGTAGATGACGGCGCAGTTCAGCTCGGTGCAGACCTTGTCGAACTGATTGCAGAAGTGGGCCATCTGGTCGGCGCTGTTTTCGTCACCAGTGATGATCTTATAAATTGGGTCGATGATGATGGCCGTGTAGTTCTTCTTGGATGCCCGACGGATGAGCTTCGGCGCCAGCTTGTCCATCGGGATGGATTTGCCGCGCAGTTCCCAAATGTCGATATTGGCAATGTTGTTGGCCGGCCATCCCAGGGCGTCATACACGTCCTTGAAGCGGTGCAGACAGCTCGGCCGGTCCAGTTCTAGGTTGACGTACAGGACGCGCCCCTGGGAGCAGTACCAGTTGAGCCACTTCCGTCCTTCGGCGATAGCAATGGCCATCTCGATGAGGGCGAAGGACTTGCCGGCTTTCGATGGGCCTGCCAGCATCATCTTGTGCCCTTTCCGCAGCACGCCCTCAATAAGTGACGGCGATAGCGGCGGCAGGTCGTTCCATACGTCTTTCAGGCTTTCTGGTTCCGGCAGGTCGTCGTTGACGGCCTCGATCCATTCGCGCCATTCCACGAAATTTTCCTTACCCAGGTTGGTGTCGATGAGATACTGTTTCTTGCCATCCCGAATAACGCCAGGCATCCGGGACAACCGGGACGGGTTCCGGTTCTGCGTGTCGATGGCCAGGCCGTTCTTACGGCAGATGGCATAGAGGTAGTCAACGCGCTTCCGATATTCTTCATAGTTGCCGGCATCGATGTGGACGATGGCATGAACGCTTTTCCCGCCGCTGTAGACCAGGCAGGCAACTGGCAATTCCAGCTGTCGGATGATTTCGTTCTGCTTTTCCAGCTCCATCGAGTCGGACTCGACCAGGGCGAAGCGGAAGTCCGTCACGTTTTCGTTACGGACGCCTTTGCCGTCCAGCGGATTGAACCGGATCCAGGCACCAACCTTGGGGTTGTAGTCCCCTAGGACGGCTCCCAGGTCCCCGTCACAGACCGTCAGCTCTTCGATGAGTTCCCCTGCAGTACGGCCATAGTTCCCTTTATTTGGCAGGAACTTCCCGTCTTTTTCCCAGGAACTCGTTACATAGCCGACGTAGTCGGTACTATCAAACAGCGTCGAAAGATACTTGATAAGGTCTTTGACCGGGTCCCAGTTATCGCCGGGGGCTTCCAGCTCCCGCCCTTCGACCCAGTTCTTGTCGACGACGACCTGGTCGTCCCGTTCGGGGATCAAGTCGTCCCAGTCATAGGCAATGTCGGGGCCGGCCGATGAGGTCCAGCCGCCCCGCTTCGCCATGTCGACAATCGTAGCACCGGTAACTAAAGACGTAGCGTTATTGTCAAAAGTGTTCCACTTCCGGACACATTCGCCGGAATGATACCGGCCGGCGTCGCGAAGGCTCCAGGTATCCCAGTCGGCGACGCTGTAGCCTTCGAGTTTTAACGCCATACCTACATTTACCCACTCCTGATAGGTGCAGAACGACGGGTCAATATAGTCCAGGAGGGGTATGAGATTGATGTTTTCCAATATGCCCGCCCTCCTTTATTCTGGCTGGTACGTCGCCGGGATGATACCGGCCGGCATCCGCCAGCCAGCGGCTGCAATACGCCCGATGAGCTTAGACGCCGCTGCAAAGGACCAGGTACCGACATGCCGGAAGCCGCGGGCCTCCAACAGCCGGATTTGCCGGGCCGTTGCAAGCCCCAGTTCCTTGCGCTTGATGAGCCGGTCCAGCAACAGCTTGGCCTTGCCGGCATTTTCGATTTCATCGGGGAAGATGCCGAACTTTTCCAGGGCCTTCAGCTGCTTGTCCGATGCCGGCATCATTTCCCAACCAAATGAAGGCACGTAATCTGCCAGGTCTTGCGCCTGGATGGACATTTCAAACTGCAGCGGATCTACCAGTTTCCGCTTGCGCTTCTTCATGGCTGCCAGCTTTTCTGCCAGAGCGGCTTCGCGGTCGGCGACGACGTCTTCTGCCGCTTCTTTTTCCAGGACTTCCAGGTCTGTTGGCTCGCCGGATTCGTTGAGCTTTTCCGTCATCTTCTTGGCCACGTCTTCCGTTTCGGCGATGAGGCATGCTGGACGGCACAGCTCGTGCTTTTCCGTATTCCAGAGGAAGTCGAGAAGCAGCACTTCTTCCTTGCCTGGGAAGAGCCGCGTACCGCGTCCGACCATTTGACTGTACAGGCTGCGGCTCTTTGTAGCCCGCAGGACAATGACGCAGTCTACAGATGGGCAGTCCCAGCCTTCCGTCAGCAGCATGGAGTTACAGAGGACGTTGTATTTGCCGGCATCAAAGTCGGCCAGGACCTGCGCCCGGTCTTCGCTGTTGCCATTGACTTCGGCGGCCCGGAAGCCGGCTTCATTCAGGATGTCACAGAACTTCTGGCTTGTCGCAACGAGCGGCAGGAATACGACAGTCTTCCGGTCCCGGCAGTACGTCTGCATCTCTTTGGCAATCTGTTCCAGGTATGGATCCAGTGCCGTCCCCAGTTCGCCCGCTTTATAATCGCCGGCAGAAAAGCCGACGCTTGAAATATCTATCTGCAGTGGAATCGTCTGGGCGACGATACGGCACAAATATCCGTCCTTGATGGCCTGCACCAGACTATACTCATAGGCAAGGCTGTTGTAATATACGCCCAAATTACGCATATCGGCCCTGTCCGGCGTGGCCGTGACGCCTAAGACCTTGGCATCACCAAAGTATTGCAAGACGCGCTGATAGCTGTCTGAGACGCTGTGATGGGCTTCGTCGATGATGATTGTGTCGAAGTAGTCCGCCGCGAATTGATGCAGCCGCTTTTCCCGTGTCAGCGTCTGGACACTGCCGACGACGATGCGCCGCCAGGAACCGATGCAGGTCTGTTCGGCCTTTTCCACGGCACTTATCAGCCCTGTCGCTTTCTCGATTTTATCGCTGGCCTGCTCCAGGAGCTCGCCGCGATGGGCCATGATAAGGACCCGTTCGCCGACCCGGACCCGGTCCTCAGCGATTTTGGCGAAAACAATGGTCTTGCCACAATTATGGGTGATTGTAAAATCATCTAATAAATAACGGTTGTCTCCATCAACAGTAAATCCGATGTATGCGCCTGTCCCAATGGATTCCACAGTGAATCCGGTAACAAGAACATTTTTCTTTTGTTTTCGTGGAGTAGCCATTTTCCGCTTAACTTTCATAGGGATTTTATCGCAGTTCCCACTAATACTAACCCGGTAGTATGTTCCTACAAAATTATTACATCCCTTTTTACAGGGTGTAACATAGGCCGCGAGCCCAACCGATCTACACATAAAGGCTAAATCATTAGAAAGGCGTTCGGATTTAGAAATAAAATCATAGCCGTTACATGTAAGATGGCCATCGCTATCTAACAATCCAGCAATGACGTTAAGACGTACGGCCACGGGCCCCGTTTTATATATATCAGGTACTTGTTTTGTAGCAGATGTTTTTCCTCTCATGCCTAAATCTTTCAAAGAACGAATAAAGGCAGAGCGAGTATATGCTTTTTTACTGGCAAAAATATAGGTTATCGCTTTTCCAGCAGGTTCTGTACGAATCCGCAAATCCAATAATTCTGCTTGTTGGTGAATGACATTCACCACTTCAGCATCCATGGTTGTGATACTGACAGAGGCTCCATTCAAATTACCATCTCCTAATAATATTCCCAAAAAATAAGGATCAATAGGATAATCGGCTTGATGAGAATGATAGAAAGTAATGGCATCTGCTCGAATCAGTTTGTGGATATGTTTTTTCCACTTGCTCCAGGTAAGCCATTCTTTTACAGAAACATCAATAATTTCACCACCATGTTTTTCACTTGGATATACAGGATGATTCGATTCTTTGGTTCGTTTTAACGTCAGCATATGATTTTCATCTACGACGAAAGGGTTGCCTTTTACCGGGCAAATTTTATACAAATATCCTTCTCCACGGATGATTTGAAGGATATGCCGGGGAGTACCATCGCTCCCCAATAGGCAATCTTTTAGCTGGACATCTTCCACCTTTTTAATGCTTCCATCCGCTAACAATACTTTTTCTCCGATGGCATGGCATCCTGTAGGAAGGACCAGGAGTGTTTTGGTATGGCCGCTGTCCCATTCATGCAGGACGGCCTGTTCGGCCTCCTGCTGATAGGGACGCAGCGTGACGTCGCTGCTCATTTAGAACGCCCCCTGTGTGTAAGTAGGACGCTGCGCCGGCTGACTCTGCGGCTGTGAAGCCTTGGGAGCTGCCGTCTTGTCGTAGAAGCGTTTCACGTCGTTGTAATCTTTCCCATTGTACTTGCGGACGCTGACCTGCATACGGCCTGTCGCTCCGATGAGCTGATTCCAGGCAATTCGGAAATGGCCATCGCCACGCTGCATCATGCCGACAGCGCAGGCGAAGTTAGTCAGCTGCCATTCACTTTTGGAGTGCAGGAAGAGATTCTGGCGGATGCGCCCTTTCGTGCCGTCGGGCGTCTGCACTTCATATGTCAGCTTGGCCATCGGGCAGGGCGGCATCTTGTCGCTGCCGTCGAAGTGGGCCCGCTCAAAATCAACGATCGTAAAATCATAATCACCGGGAGGGACGATTTGAAACGAGTCTTCCATTTCGGTAAATTCATCATCCCAACTAAATGCGCGTTCTTCTGTCATTGTCATTACCTCCTAATCAAAACATTAAAACGGAACTTTCTTTAACTGATTGATAACCTGCAACATCTGCGGAAAAGCCGCTACCAGACATCCCATGACGAAGTCTTCCGGGTAATCTGCAATCGGCATATCGGCCGGGAAATATCCCTTATGAGCCACGGCCTGCTGAATATCCTGGGCTGTAACATTGTTGGCTGTCATGAGGTCTGCCAGGGCCTGGGGAATAGCTTCGGGTGCCTGGACGTCGGGCTGCTTGGTTTCTGCCTGGACAGGCGGCTTCGGCGATTCTTTGGGCGGGGCAGGTGCTTCCGGAATCAGATCCGGTTCAGCAGGTCCCGGCTGTGGCGGTACTGCCGGAGAAACGGGCGGCTGCGGCGGCGTTGTATTCATGACCGGGATGCAGTGCGCGATTTCCTGATAGTCAAAAGACAGTTCTTCGGCCAGGCCGTGCCGGTTCTTGGCATCCCAGCACGGGTTGTGTGCCGTGTACATGACCCGCTTGCCGCCGCTGACTTTCTTCTTGTTGTCCTTCGTCGTGATGACGATTTCCTTGTAATTCACAAAGAGAACCATGTCCGCCCATTCTTTGACCAGGGCGGCGCACTGGTTGCCGGCCTTTTGTCCTAATTTCAGCTCATACCGGTCGTATGCCCCCGTTTCTTCTGGGAGCTCGAACTTGCGGATAATGCTGTGAGCCGTCAGGACAACATTCATGCCGGCGTCAATCAAATCCGACAAGCTGTCTAAAAGCCGCCCGAATTCTTCTTTGACGTATGTGTAGCCCTTGCCATACCCGAAGTCTTCAATGCCTACCTTCCCATTGGACTGGCAGACAGCTTCTTCGCAGAGCCGTTCAGCCCAGTCCGCCGTATCAATAACCAGGGTATGGTAGCCCATCGTATCTCCCTTGAGGTCCTTGATATACTGCTTGAGCATCTGCCAGGACGTCGGCCTGGGCAGGCGGTCTACTTCGAGGTGCGACGTGCTGCCTTCCGTGTCGATTAACAGGGGTTTGGGGAATTGCGCGGCAAACGTTGACTTGCCGATACCTTCCGGGCCGTAGATGACGACTTTCTGAGGCTTTATGATTTTCCCTGAGATGATCTTCATGATTTACTCCTTTCTAAAACGTACCAGGCGTCCATTTCGGCGTTTCTGCTTTCGGTGCCGACTGCGGGACTTCTTGCGGACGGTCTTCTTTGATGTATCCATCTTCGATGATGATACTGCAGGTGTCATCAGTCCCGACGCGGGTAGCGATGACCTGTAGCCCTTCCCCTTCCAGCCATCGGCCGAAGGCGGCCAGAGTTTCCGGGTCCATCTGTTCCAACTTATCCATGAGGACAAAGCCGCAGTCCGGGTTGAGCTTGCGGACGATGGCCGTAGCGACCTGCAGTTGTTCTGCGCCGCTCATGCAGTCCCACTTCTGTCCGTTATACGTCAGCTCGCCATCCTGGACCGACAGCCCTGGCAGGGGCATGTCTGCCGAATCCAGCAGTTTCATCCGCTGATCTTTCACGGATTCAATCTGCTGGGTCAGGTCGCCGTACTGGCCGGCCAGCTCATCGGCTTCGGCCTGGACCCGGTTCTTTTCGGCATTGGCCCGTACTTTGGTGTTGATGGCGTCAATGTTGGCGATATCCTGTTCCAGTTCGGCCGTGCTTTCATCTTGCAGGTTTTCGGCTGCCTTCCTTGCTGTTACACAATCCTGTTCGGCCTGCTTCAGTGCTGCTTTTGCCCGGTCAAAGGCAATCTGCGCTTCTGCCAGTACCTTGTTGTAATGGGCTTCTTTTTCCCGCTTGCGCTGGTTTTCTCCATTCTTTGCCAGGATGGCCTGCTGTCTCTGGATGAGCTCGGATGCGCTGACCGGTTCTGCCGGCGCATCGGGATACCAGGCCATTTCTTCCGCATGTTTTTTTTTGCGGTCAGCAATCCGGCCGACTTCCAAGCGTTGATTGTACAGTGACTTTTCCTGGCGGTCTAAAACGGCCAGCTGGTCCCCGACGCCGATAATCTGTAAGAGCGTTTCGGCCTTTTCATCGTTCCGGGCATCCATGAATTTCGGCAGGTTCAGGGCCAGCTTTTCGATGAAGCTGTCTAAGAGCTGCTGGCCGGCTTTCTGCCCTGACGGGTCGATGACATGAAGAGCCGAAGACTTACCCTTGCGTTCCACTACCAGGCCGTTGCTGAGTTCGATGTGGATAGACGGCGGAGCGGCGCTGCCAATACGCTGCGATTCGGACGGCTTGAGTTTGTTGCCGCCCAGTGCCCAGGCAATGGCATCCAATACAGAAGTCTTGCCCTGGCCATTCCGGCCGCCGATGACGGTTAAACCGTTTTCCGTTGGCGTCAGCGTAACGGCCTTGACGCGCTTCACATTTTCAATTTCTAACTGTCTGATTTTTACTGACATATATCTCATCCTTTCTATGGTATAATCACACTCATAAGGAGGTGATCCTAATGAGCGTGGAAGAAATAACAAAGGAAATCGTAGTAGCAATGATTCAAAAAGGATACTTTGACCAATGTACTGACAATCATAATCAAACAACTCGAACAGATGAACGAATTCAGTTAATATCTAAAGCGTTTAGGGAAATATGCTCGACCGTTAAAGATGCGCGGTAATTAGTACCACATTTTCTCTGATTTCCCTGATGGTATCAGGGTTTATTGTAGTTACAGAACTATGCATTGCATCCTGTATTAAAAACAATGTCAGTTCTTCAAATGCATGAATAATTTTTTCTTTATTCTGATTTTGCAGTTCCATAAGTTACCTCCATCTGATATAATAAATTTGAGTATTTTGGTATGTGGCTGTTGTCGGCGGTTGCCGGCAGCAGCCATTTTTTTTAGTAGCGAATGACTAGCCGCTGACCTGGCTTTAATGTTGGATTCGGTCCCAAATCGTTATTGATCTGAATCTGGTAGATGACCTCCCGGACGTCATACCCGGTCTTATCAGCGATAGGGCCAGCGATTTCCCACAGCGTTTCATCTTTGTCGACGACGTGGATGATGGCTGTATCGTTGGCAACGGTTTCAGCCTGGGACCATGGCGTCGCACTACCGAGATACAGCCCGACCCCGAAGGCCATGGCGATGGCCAGCCCCGTCCGGAGCGTTCGGAAGCGTGGTTTACGCTTTGGCTTGGTCAGTCCATGATCGTAAATTTTCATCGTTTTCATGTTTCCCACCTCCTTCCACGAAGCCAATCAACTGAGTTTTTGTACACCGGACGGTACGACCATACCGGAACCCGATATCATGAATAATTTCGTAAGCCTGGTTCATGCCAATCCGCAAAAATTCGGCCACATCTTTTGCCGTTAAAATAGGGGGCAATCCATTGTAAATGTCTTGATTCATGATTTCCTCCTTTCTTCTCCCGTTCTGGTATAATGACCATGAAGGGAGGTGATAACTATGCGCATCAATATAGATTTGCTAAGGAACATTCTTTTAGATGTTGCTGATTGTCCAGCGTCAACAGTTGCTAATAGCCATTGTTTTACCTATCCGCAAACATCTCAAGCTGAAATCAATTACCATATTTACCTTTTAGTTAATCAAGGGTATTTAAGTGGTATCGATGCAAGTTCAAAAACAGCCCCATACTATTATTTGAACATCGGGTTGACGTTAACAGGCCAATCCTTTTTAGACTCCGTATCTGATGACACTGTTTGGAAGAAAACAAAATCTTATATGAAAGAACACGCTATTGAACTTTCATTTAAGGCAATATCATTTGTTGCAACTCATATTTCTACTACTTAATTTTTCGATTTCCCCGGCAATCGACTGGTCTAATATGTCTATCAATTGCCGGGTATTTTTTTGGTCCCAATGCGGGACGATTTTCATCTGATCGATGAGGTAATTTTCCATTGTTATCAGCGTCTGCAATCGCATTAGCTGAAAACGGCGGTTATCCGGTTGTTCTGGTTTTATCATTTTCCCCACCCCGCCGTTAATGTTGCGCCGGCCTGCTGTTCGGCTTCATCAATCCATTCCTGGACTTTATCAGTCGCGTCGGATGTGCCATCAGAAGAATACACAAGGACGTCAATACAGGCTGCCCGATACCCTTTTGCCCGTGCTGCCAGTTCTTTTGCGTCATCTTTTTCAAACGTCGATTCTGGGAATGTTAATTCCGGATTCTTTGCTGATTCTTGAGCATAGATGGCTGCTCTCCAGGCCGCTTTAAAGTTTGCTTCCAACGTGGCTCTTTCGTTCTTCGTCATGGTAAAATTCTCCTATTCTCTCACCCCATGCTATACTTGTACTGAAAGGAGGTGAGAATTATGAAATCAATTTATGCTTGCTTATGTGGTACTTGGGTCAACTTGAGTGCTTCAAACGCTACTGTTGACGATGGAAAGCCGGTAAATACTTGGTGGGAGAATGAAGGCGATAAGCTTTTCGACTACGATTATCTCAACATTCAATACAATGGGAAAAACTACCGTATTCACCCCAGTTTTATTCAAGTTGTTACCGGTTAAATTCCATATCAAACCATCTTTTTATCGATTCGCAGGAAAGGTCATCAAGTGCCAGCTTGGTGGCCTTTTCTTCATATTGACGGTCAATAATGGCTTTGATGCGTCGCCATTCGTTCGCTTTTAGCCCATTCACTAATTGCAATACAATGGCCAGCTTTTCTTCGTTTGTCATGCTGCTCGCCTCCTTAATTACTTGTATTTCCGTCATTTTGTTTCAGAAAATTAAGGTCGATTCCTAAAATATCGGCCAATCTCGATAATACTTTCAAGCTCGGAGTGTATCGGCCTCTTTCCACATCTGCATAATATGCACGTGAAACACCGACCATCCCAGATAATTCCAATTGAGTTAATCCAGCCTTTTCACGAGCGGACTTGAGCACATCTCCAATTTTATTCACTATACCACCTCCCTTCTTTAATTACTTGTATTCCCGTCTTGCAAAGTAAGTGTACAGTATTTCCGTCATTTTGTCAATAGTATTTCCGTCATATTTATATTATAATGGTCTCAAAAGACGGAAAAACCGCACAAGGTAAAATAAGGAGGGATTTTCATGAAAAGCATAGGTGAACGAATTAAAGAAGCGAGAAAGTCGGCTGGATTGACACAATTAGAACTGGCTAAAAAAACAGAGCTTTCCCGCTCTTATATTGGTGATATAGAAAAAGATAGGTATAACCCAAGTGTTTCTACCCTTCAATTAATAGCTACGGCAACAAATACTCCATTGGAAGATTTACTTCCATCAACTAAGACAGTTTCCCCCACAGGCCGCGGCGTCCGCATCCCGGTGCTGGGGCGCGTCGTGGCAGGCATACCCATAGAAGCCGTAGAAGAAATATTAGATTACGAAGAAATCACCCCGGAGCTCGCCGCAACTGGTGAATTTTTTGCACTGCAAGTCAAGGGTGATTCTATGTTACCAAAATTAGAGGAAGGTGATGTGGTCATTGTAAAAAAGCAGGCAGATGTGGAAACAGGAGACATTGCCATTGTCCTGGTCAACGGAGATGAAGCCACCATCAAGCAGGTTAAAAAAGTCACCGGCGGCATTATGCTTTACGGCTTCAATCCGGATGTGTATGAGCCCCACTTCTACTCAAACCAGCAAATAGAAGAACTGCCTGTCCGGATTTTAGGGAAAGTCATTGAAAGCCGGAGGTCATGGTAAAATGAAAAAAATTTTACTTTTACTATTTATACTTTTTTCTTTTACCTCTTCTGGTTTCGCCGCCAATTGGTATTGGCTAGGGGCTACCCCGGACGGAACACAATGGTATGTTGACAATAACGATGTAATCAAAACAGATATGTCTGCTAAAGTTTGGACTAAAATCATGAGAAGTAATGGTAAGTTTTCTGTCACTAGAGTTTATGTGGATCGTAGAAATAAAATGTTAGCTATAATTTCAAACACAAATTATAACGCTAATGGAGTTGTTCTTTATCAACATGTGCCTACATATTTAAAATTTGAACCTATTATCCCTGATTCAATGGGGGATATTTTATATCATGCTATTTGGCCATATTGAAAGGAGGAATAATCATGAAGTTGCAATTAAAAAAGATATGGTTAATTTTTAATATCTTTTTTCTTCTATCTTCGATTTGTGTATATGCAACGGATATTGCTCAATGGTCTTATGTAACAACAGATAAATTAGGGAATAAGATGTATATTGAGCCTAATAACATAAACGTCATTTTAACAGGAACTAAAAATTCTTACGAACTTATGGCAAATGTTGCTGTGGTACAACCTAATGGGGCAGGAAGTCTTTATAAGGATCTTATTTATCATGATGAAAGATATGGAAACATGATTTCTCATCATGCCATCTGGTCTTTTAAAAAATATCCCCCGACTTCTATTAACGATTTCCTAACTCAAGCTCCGATAATTTTGAATACGAAAAATCGAATTTGGTATAGTGCTAACGGAACCGATCCATGGTATTCTGCTGAATTTAACTTTGTTACAAAAAAGGCAAAAGAATTACACATTAAGTATTAGCTATACACCATAATAAAAATAAAAGCCGGCATATTTTAACACGGTTCCGAAATATACCGGTAAAGAAAGGAGGTAACTCATGCACGTTTACAAAAAGCCGTCGGGACTATGGGCTTATAAAATTGACATCGGTAAAAACCCGCGAACGGGGAAAAGGCAACAGAAAGAAAAAGGTGGTTTCAAGCGGGCCAAGGATGCCAGGATAGCTGGAGAAGAAGCACTGCAGCGGTATCGGAATAAGGGCTTCGCGCGTCCGGAAGCTGTGACGTTCGGAGATTTTGCTAAAGAGTGGCTAAAGGCATATGCGGCCGTTGCCAAAATATCATCCGTTCGGATCCGAAAGCACCAGCTGGGGCACCTTAACCGGTACTTTGAAAAAATTCCCGTTCAAGAAATTCATAAGAAGCAATATCAGGACGCTTTATTGTCTCTTACCAAGACGCTGGCTCCGAATACTATTTCAGGTATCCATGCTACAGCTAAAATGATTTTCAAGCGGGCCATAGAATACGAGCTTATTTATTCAGACCCGACGGAGTTTGCTACAGTACCCCGGCCAAAGCGGAAAATCGTAGATCCAGACGAAAACGTCCCTGCTTATCTGGAAAAGTCTCAGCTTCTCGATTTCCTGCAAACGGCCAAAGAAAAAGGAATCGCCCCCGATTATCCTTTATTTATGCTGTTGGCTTATACGGGCTTACGGATTGGCGAGGCCCTGGCTCTCACCTGGGAAGATATAGACTTCAAGAAGAATGTGGTCAAGGTATCAAAGACGCTTTACAATCCGACGAATAACGCTGAAAAATATGAGTTACTTCCTCCGAAGACAGAAACATCGGTCCGGGTGGTCACCATGCCGGCACATCTGGAAAAGGTACTGGCTGCATTCAAGTTTCAAACCTCTAAAATCCGGCTTGGATATAAAGAGATGTGGCATTGTCCCAAGAGCAGTAAATTTGGCTTTGTTTTTACGGCCCCGGCCCATCCTGGCCATCCTCTTACCCAGCGACTCGTACAGACTCGTATAGACCGTATTCAGCGTTTGATGGATAACCCGGTAAGCCTTCATATACATCCTCACATTTTCCGTCATACCCATGCTTCTCTGCTAGCAGAGGCCGGCGTAGACCTGGTACAAATCATGAAGCGTTTGGGCCATGCCGACGACACGACGACACGACAGATATATCTGCACATTACCAAAACACTGGCGACAGAAACGGCAGAAAAGTTTGATGAACTCTTAAATAAGGCATAAAAATAAGCCCCTTGCGGTTGATTTCGCAAGAGGCTTATTTTTTAGTTCTCGTTTTGTTCTCTGAGTGCGATAATCAAGGCCTTATAAACGCCTTGGTTATCGTATCTACGGCACTTTTAAATTTTTATTTACATCATGCCGGGCATACCGCCGCCCATGCCAGCCGGGGCTGCCGGAGCTGCCGGAGCCGGTTCCGGTTTGTCAGCGACCAGGGTTTCCGTCGTGAGGACGAGGGCTGCGATGGAAGCTGCGTTCTGGAGAGCTGTACGGGTTACTTTAGCCGGGTCGACGATACCTGCTTTGACCATGTCGACGTATTCTTCTTTGAGGGCGTTGAAGCCTACGCCGTCTTCGGAAGCTTTGACTTTAGCGACGATGACCGAGCCTTCGAGGCCAGCGTTTTCAGCGATCTGGCGGAGCGGAGCTTCGATAGCGCGTTTAACCAGGTTGATACCGGTCTGTACGTCGCCTTCTTCGTTGAATTCGTCGAGAGCCGGGAGGATGTCGATGAGGGTCGTGCCGCCGCCGGCTACGATACCTTCTTCAACAGCTGCACGCGTAGCGTTGAGGGCATCTTCGAGGCGATATTTCTTATCTTTCAATTCGACTTCCGTAGCAGCGCCGACTTCGATGACAGCTACGCCGCCGGACATCTTAGCCAAACGTTCCTGCAATTTTTCTTTATCGAAATCAGACGTCGTTTCCGCAATCTGAGCTTTGATCTGAGCGACACGGTCTTTGATGGCCTGGGGATCGCCGTGGCCTTCGACGATAGTCGTTTCATCTTTGGTTACGCGGACCTGACGGGCAGTGCCGAGGTCTTCCATGGTAACGCTGTCGAGTTTACGGCCGACATCTTCCGTGATGACCGTAGCACCCGTGAGGGTTGCGATATCCTGGAGCATTGCTTTGCGGCGGTCGCCGAAGCCCGGAGCTTTGACAGCGACGGCTTTGAAGGTGCCACGGAGTTTGTTGACGACCAAGGTAGCCAGTGCTTCGCCTTCGACATCTTCAGCGATGATGAGGAGTTCTTTACCAGCCTGGACGACTTTTTCCAGGACCGGGAGCATTTCCTGGATAGAAGCAATCTTGCGGTCCGTAATGAGGATGTACGGTTCGCTCATGACGGCTTCCATTTTATCCGGATCCGTTACCATGTACGGGGAAATGTAGCCGCGGTCGAACTGCATGCCTTCGACGACGGAGAGCTGTGTGCCCATGGTCTTCGATTCTTCGACAGTGATGACACCGTCTTTGCCGACTTTTTCCATAGCGTCAGCGATGAGGCCGCCGACTTCTTCGTCACCTGCCGAAATGGAAGCGACCTGAGCGATGGAAGCTTTGTCGGATACGGCGATGGAACGTTTCTTGATTTCTTCGACGAGTTTAGCGACGGCTTTTTCGATACCGCGTTTGAGGATCATCGGGTTAGCGCCGGCTGCGACGTTGCGCATGCCTTCCTGAATCATGGCCTGGGCCAGGATAGTAGCTGTCGTCGTGCCGTCACCAGCGACATCGTTGGTCTTGGTTGCGACTTCTTTGACGAGCTGAGCGCCCATGTTTTCAAAGGGGTCTTCCAATTCGATATCGCGGGCAATGGTGACACCATCGTTGGTGATGGTCGGAGCACCGAATTTCTTGTCGAGAACGACGTTGCGGCCTTTAGGCCCTAAGGTAACTTTTACGGCATTTGCCAAAGCATCTACGCCTTTGCCGAGAGCGCGGCGTGCATCTTCGTTGAACAAAATCTGTTTAGCCATGTTGAACACACTCCTATGTGAAAGTTAAGTATTTTTTAGTTTGATTCGAAATGATTTATTAGATGATAGCCAAGATGTCGCGTTCGCTGACGATCAAATATTTAGTGCCTTCGAACTTGACTTCTGTGCCGGCATATTTGGAGAAAATAATCTTGTCGCCTACTTTGACATCCAAAGCAACGCGTTTACCGTCGTCCTGCAGTTTGCCCGGACCTACGGCTACGACTTCACCCTGGCTCGGTTTTTCTTTAGCAGTGTCCGGTAAAAAAATACCGCTTGCAGTTTTTTCTTCCTGTTCCAATACACGGATAACTACGCGATCTCCTAACGGTTTTAACATTTTATATTCCTCCTTAAAAGTAAGTTGCTACTCTTTATTAGCACTCCATACTTCCGAGTGCTAACTTACAATATATATATTAGCCATTAAAGGTAAAAAAGTCAAGGCTTTCACCCTGACTTTTTCATCAAACGTTTTATTTTTTTTGACTTTTTATCTTTTCCGCACTGGCAATGACCGCTTCGGCCACGGCTTTCAAGGATTTCCGGTTCTTCATGCTGTACTGCTGCAGCCGGCGGTAGGCTTCGTGTTCCGGTATATGATAGAGGTCCATGAGGCAGCCCTTGGCCCGGTCGACGGCTTTGCGCGTCTCGATGCGTTCGTTCATGTCATCGAGCTGCTGTGCCACTTCGCGCTGGTGGCGGAACTGGGAAATGGCGATTTCGATGGCCGGGAAGAGATTGACCGGACTGACCGGTTTGACCAGGTAGCCCAGGACGCCGGAGTCCTTGGCCTTGTCGACGATATCCTGCTGGCTGTACGCCGTGAGCAGCAGGACCGGTGCCAGCCCTTCGTGGCCGATCATGCGGGCCGCGTGGATGCCGTCCAGGCGGGGCATCTTGATGTCCAGGAGGACGATGTCCGGCTTTTCTTTGCGCACTAAATCGAGGGCCTCGACGCCATCAGCGGCTTCTCCGACGACGGTGTGGCCGGCATCTTCCAGCATTTCACATAAATCCATACGGATGATCGATTCGTCATCCCCTATTACAACGCGATATCCCATTGGTTATTCTCCCCTCTCTGGTAACGGAAAACGGATGGTGACGACGGTCCCTTCAGGCACGCCGTCATCGAAATCAATCGTCCCCTGCAGATCTTTTTCAATGAGCGTGCGCACGATGGCCATGCCCAGATGTTTGCGCCCCGTATCGACGGGTGCGTGGGACATGCCGACGCCGTCATCACAGACGATGATGACCCCGTCCGGCCCGTCGCGGCGGATGGTGACGGCCAGGAGGCCTTCCCGTCGGCCTTCAAAGCCGTGGATGATGGCATTGGTGATGAGTTCGTTCAGGACCAGGGCCAGGGATGTCGCCGCATCAGACGGCATGGGCAGGGTGTCGCCGGAAAACTTCGTCTCCACGTGGCAGTCCTTGCTGACCAGGCTGTGCGCCAGGAGGCCCAGCAGTTTCTGGGCGACGTCGGAAATGTCGATGTTCTCTTCGTCGTGATGGGACAACGTCTCGTGGACCAGGGAAATGCTGAGGATCCGGTTCAGGCTCTCGTTGAGGACATCCCGCGCTTCGTCGCTCGTCGTGCGCCGCATCTGCATGCGCAGGAGGCTGGCAATGGTCTGCAGGTTGTTCTTGACGCGGTGGTGGATTTCCTTGATGACCGACGTCTTGACCATGAGCTCTTCTTCCTTGCGATGCAGTTCCGTCCGCTCAGTCAGGATGGAAATGACCCGGCGCACTTTGCCGCGCTGCAGGATAGGGATGACCCGGCGGGAAACGACGGCATCGCCTAAGGTCACGTCATCGGCCAATCCCTCGGCCTGGGACAGGGCTTTCTTGGAACCAGTCAGGTCGAGGCGGGTATTATAGATATTGGTCCCCGTAATGGCCCCGCGCTGGCCGCACATGTGCAGGATGCTGTCGGCCATATCGTCGGCATAGATGACGACGCCGTTGCAGTTGACCAGGACGACGCCATCCTGGATGGACAGGGGCTGGTACATGGAATGGAAATCCATGGGCACCTGCAAGGACAAGAAGGCTGTTTCCGTCAAAATCTCCCGATTGTCTTCGACTGTGCCGACAAAGGAAATGACGGCAATCGTCCCGCCGCCGTTATCGACGAAAGGATAAGCCACGATGGGCGCCATGCGGCCGTATTCGACTTCTTTCTCACCGCGCATGGCCGTTCCCGACTGGAAGACCTGATAATTAAGCGGTTCTTCATAACGGGAAAAGGCAGCGCCAGGATCAGTCGCCTCCGTCTGCCTCCCCTTCTGCAGGAGCGGCGTCCGGTGCGCGGCCAGGACCAGCGTCCCCGCTTCCCGCCCGGGCACATAGACGAAGAGTTCCCGGTGCGACAAGTCGCTGGCGAACTGCAAGAGTTCTTCACTGTTCTGTAAAATATGGATCTGCACGGGCGACAAGGTGCTCCTTGTCCGGCAGACCGCTTCGAGTGTAGCCATAGAAGATTCCCCCCATCTCTTCTCAGGATTAGTCCGATGTAATCGGCAGGGCCGGCTTGGCGTTGAGGGTCAAGTCGGCAAAGCGGCCGTCCAGGGCCATATAATATGCCCGGCAGCCGATCATGGCGCCGTTGTCGGTGCAGAGTATCGGTTCCGGCCGGTAGAAGGCATAGCCCTTGTCGGCACAGGCTGCACTCATGGCCGCAGCCAGGCCGCTGTTGGCCGAGACGCCGCCGGCGACGGCGATTTTCCTGGCTCCGCAGTAGGCCGCGGCATCCATGGTCTTTTCGACGAGCGTTTCGACGACGGTCTTCTGGAAGCTGGCCGCCACATCGGCGGCATTATAGGACTGGCCCCGCTGTTCCTGTGTGTGCAGGTAGTTGAGGACTGCCGATTTGAGGCCGCTGAAGCTGAACTCGAAATTGTGCTTTTCATGGAGGGCCTTGGGAAAGGCGATGGCGTCGGGATCGCCTTCTTTGGCCAGTTTGTCGATCTGCGGACCGCCCGGATAGGGATAGCCCATGACGCGGGCGATCTTGTCGAAAGCTTCGCCAGCGGCATCGTCGCGGGTCTGGCCCATGAGTCTGAACGAATTATAGCCATTAATCTGGACCAGCTGGGTATGGCCGCCGGACACGACGAGGGCCAGGAACGGCGGTTCCAAATCGGGATGGCTGAGGAAGTTGGCAAAGATATGGCCTTCCATGTGGTTGACGCCGACCAGGGGCTTATCGGCAGCAAAGCTGATAGCCTTGGCCGCTGCGACGCCGACCAGCAGGGCCCCGACCAGGCCGGGACCGTAAGTGACGCCGATATGGTCGATATCTGCCAAGGTGACGCCAGCCGTATCAAGGGCTTCCTTGATGATGGGCATGACGTATTCGATGTGCTGGCGCGACGCGATTTCCGGTACGACGCCGCCGAATTTCCGGTGGATCGGCACCTGTGTCGATATGATGTTGGAGCAGATGTGGCGGCCATCTTTGAGGACAGCAGCCGACGTTTCGTCACAACTCGTTTCTAAAGCTAAGGTATACATAGATTTCATCCTTTTTTCTATAGTGAATGGCCGAGCCATTGATACTTCTCTTTTTGACAATGCATGATGCACGCATCTTCCACAGGCTGGGAATAATAGTCCTTGCGGACGGCAAGGGCTTCATAGCCCAGCTTGCGGTACAGGCCCTGGGCCGGCGCGTTGGATTGGCGGACTTCCAGGAAGAAACTCGTGCAGCCTTCCCGGAAGAGGGCTTCCATGGCCGTTCGCAGGAGAATCTCGCCATAGCCCAGGCCCCGTGCTGACGGATGGATGGCGATGTTGGCCAGCTGGCCTTCATCGGCGATGAGCCAGACGTCGGCATAACCGGCGACGCTCCCGTCTTCCTTTTCCAGAACGTAATAGCGGGCTACGGGATTGTCCAGTTCCGCTGCCAGGGACTGATGGGACCAGGGCACGGAAAAGGACGCCTCTTCGATGGCGATGATATCCGGCAGGTCCTCCCGGCAGGCCTGACGGACCGTTACTGACATGGGGCACCGCCGTGGCGTTTTTCCCAGAGCACTTCGGCTTCGCTGCGGCGCAGGTACGACGGCGTCAGGGTCATGCAGTCATCGTAGTCACCGGCGGCAAAACGGACATTGGCTGCCAGGGCGACGCTGCCGGCACGGGGAATGACCATCGTCGGCGGCGCCATGCGGAACAAGGGGCTCCGGCCTTCGATATCCCGGCGCCCTTTGAGGGAGCCGTCACCGCAGAAGACGACGGGCTGGCCTTCTCTTTCCAGGGTATCCAGGACTTCCGTCCGCGGCGCGATGTAGATTTCTTTTTCCGTCGTCAGCGTCGTCCGGTCCCAGCGATAGACACCGGCATAGACATTGCCTTTCTGGGCGTCGATGAGGGTGCAGATGCGGTCAGAGACGCCGACAAAGTTCCAGGCCAGGCTGACCGGCGTCGTGACGCCGACGATAGGCACGTTCCAGGCAAAGGACAGGCCTTTGGCCGTGGCCAGGCCGATGCGCAGGCCCGTAAAGGAACCGGGGCCGACGGCAACGGCGACGCCGTCGATCTGGCTTTTCTTGACCGACGCCTTGTCGAGCATGTCGGCAATATGGGGCATGAGCTGTTCCGAATGGGTCAGCCGTGCCTGGATGGTGAGTTCAGCCCGCAGCGTGTCGTCATGGAGCAAGGCGACACTCGATACGAGGCTCGATGTTTCAATGGCTAAGAGCATATTTTTTTACCTCATTTTCTACAGCTTGCCAACGGCTGCCGTGGAAGTCAAAATGGAACAGGCGGTCCGTGGGACTCGTCTTTTCAATGGTGACGACAGCCGCATCGTCAGGCAGGCGGTCCGGGAATTTTTCCGACCATTCGATGACGGTCACGCCGCTTTCGAGATAGTCGTCGAATCCCAGATCGTCTAATTCATATTCCTCTTCCAAGCGATAAAAGTCGAAATGCTGGAGAGGAATGGTATTTTCATAATAATTCAGGATGGTAAAGGTCGGACTGACGACGACGTCGTCAATGCCCATGCCCTGGGCAATGCCCTGGACGAAATGGGTCTTGCCGGCACCGAGGTCGCCGCGCAGGGCCAGGACATCGCCGTCGCTGAGGACCGGCCCCAGGGCTTTGCCCAAAGCGATGGTGTCCGCTTCTGAATGAGTTGCTACATCAAAGCTCATGATATCCTCCTCCTAAAAATGGGTCCAGCCCGTCGGCGGCAGGACCTGTTCGCCCCCATCGTGGCGGAGCAGGACCCGGCCCGGCCCCTGGCGGACCGTCCCGATAGGCGTCACAGCCGGATAGACGGCCTGCAAAGCCTGGAAATCGTCCGGCGCCATGGTAAAGACCAGTTCATAGTCTTCGCCGCCGTTAAAGACGAATTTCCAAATATCCTTGCCCGATGCCGCAGCCCAGGCTTTCAGCTCACGACTCGTCGGCACCTGGTCCCGGTCGATGACCAGTTCGACGCCGCTGGCCTTGGCAATTTCATTGGCTTCACTGGCCAGGCCGTCGCTGATGTCGTTCAGGCTGTGGCAATGATGCTGTACCAGTAAGCGTCCCAGGGAAATCTGCGGTTCCGGGTACTGATGGGCTTTCTTCAAATGTTCATAACCGTCCTGTCCGGCCAGGAGGACGTCGAGGCCGCCTGCCGAATCGCCGATCGTATGGGATACGGCGATGACATCGCCGGCCTGGGCTCCGCTGCGCAGCAGGGCCTTCCCGGCTTCAATTTCGCCAAAGGCAGCGACAGTGATGACGACGCCTTCTTTGGACATGACCGTATCGCCGCCGAGGATATTGACTTCATACGTGCGGCAAATATCCTTGATGCCGCGGTACATGTCAATGACGTCATCGACGTCCATCTGCGGCGCCAGGGCTGTCGACAGGACGATATGGGTCGGCACGGCCCCCATGGCGGCGATGTCGCTGAGGTTCGAGGCGACGGCCTTGAAGCCGACGTCATGCCAGGTCGCCGTCTGGCCGATGATGAAATGACTGTTCTGGACCATCGTGTCGATGACAGCCACCTGCTGCCAGCCCGGTGTCGTCGTGTAGACGGCACCGTCATCGCCGATGCCGACGGCGACGTTTTCCGGATGGAAGAGGGTATGCTCTTTAATAGCATCGATGAATCCGAATTCACCGATATCTGAAATCTTCGTCATCTCCGGGCTCCCCTATTCTTCATAATCAATGTGGTTGTCTTCACACCACTTCTTGGCGATTTTGCGGAATTCCATGCGCTGGAAGGTATACCAGAACTGGACCAGGCCCATGTCCTTCAATTCCCGTTCCAGCTGGGAAACGGTCTTGCCCGCTTCGATGGACTGCTGAAAAGCCGCCCGCTGCTGCGGGTCTTTCATCATGGGGACGAAGCCCTTGATCATTTCCGGCAGATCCAGGTCGGCCTGGGTCGGCAGCTTGATATACGCATCGGGATTGGCTGTGACTTCATTTTCCGCCTTGTCGTCACCGGGGATTTCCGTGACCAAGGCCATATGGCCGTTATTTTTATTTAAATAGAACTTGAGATAGGGATTATTCAGTTCAAAGGCTTTCAATAATTCTTCGAGCTGTACTGTCATAGCTTACACTTCCTTTTCACAATTTGCGATGTCTCTATTATAGCATGGATAGGGCCGGGCCTAAAGTGGGTAAAAGGGCTTGTCGCACGACGACAAGCCCTTTTAAGTGGCTAGTGGCTAGTGGTTAGTGGTTAGCTAAAGAAAAAAGGACTGCCACAAAATGTGACAGTCCTTTGATGTGGTGACCCGGTAGGGATTCGAACCCTAGACCTACTGATTCGTAGTCAGTCACTCTATCCAGCTGAGCTACCGAGTCATATCTTGTCGTTCCTGACGACTCATATATAATAACAAGAAATCGGGGATATGTCAAGGCTTTTTTTAATACAAAACCAAGTTTATAGAAATCTCTCCGGCCCGCTGGGCCACCTCCCCTATAAGGGAGGCTTGAGTACAGGTCGGAGAGGTTTCCATTTATCAGCACTTATAATCTGCCGATGTCTTTCAGGTATTGTTCGCACTTGGCCTTTATTTCCGGTGTGGCGTCTACCAGGGGCAGGCGGAACGGGCCGGCCGGGAAGCCGAGCATGTTGAGCATGGTTTTGACCGGGACCGGGCTGACCGTGCAGAAGCAGCCTTTCATGAAGGGCAGGTACTTCTGATGGAGGGCCGCTGCCTTCTTGACGTCGCCGTCTTTGTGGGCCTGGATCATTTCGTTCATTTCCTTGCCGATGACGTGGGCAGCGACGGAAATGACGCCTTCGCCGCCGACAGCGACGATAGGCAGGGTCAGGTTGTCATCACCGCTGTAGAGATGGAACCCTTCCGGTGCATTGGCTGCGACGTAACCGGCGTAGTCCAGGTCGCCGCTGGCATCTTTGAGGCCGATGATGTTCGGGAAGTCATGAGCCAGCTGGCAGACCGTCTGCGGTTCGATTTTGCCGCCTGTACGGCCCGGTACGTTGTAAATGAAGATAGGCATGTCCGTCGACTTGGCGATAGCTGCAAAGTGGGCGTAACAGCCTTCCTGGTTCGGTTTATTGTAATACGGGACGATGCACAGCAGGGCATCGATGCCCGTATCTTTCGCTTTCTGAATCATGGCGATGGTCTGAGCCGTATTGTTGGTCCCGACATTGCCCATGACCAGGGTCTGGCCTTTCAGGGCATCGGCTGTGACTTTGAAGAGCTTGAGTTTTTCTTCTTCCGTCATGACAGCCCCTTCACCTGTAGTAGCACCGACGAGGATGGCCGATCCTTCGTCAGCATATTTCTTAGCCAGTTCGACGGCAGCTTCGTAATTGACGGAGCCATCCTGATGGAACGGCGTAATCATAGCGACAATAACATTGGGAAACGTTAACATAAAGGATTCTCTCCCCTCTTCGTACTAGTGGATCATGTCATGGGCCAGCATGTATTCGGCAATCTGCAGGGCATTGAGCGCAGCGCCTTTGCGGATCTGGTCACCCGATACCCAGAGGTTGATGGCTTTCGGGTTGTAAAGATCCTTACGGATACGGCCGACGTAGCAGTCATATTTTTCCGACGTGAACAAGGGCATAGGATATTCCATTTCAGCCGGATTATCCTGGACCTGGGCGCCCGGGAAAGCATCGATGGCTTTGCGGACGGCATCGACTGTCAGTTCATCGGCCGTTTCGACATAGACCGATTCGGCATGGCTGCGGAAGACCGGGACGCGGACTGTCGTAGCCGTAATGGCGATGGAATCATCGTGGAGCATCTTGTGCGTTTCGTTGACCATCTTCATTTCTTCTTTGGTGTAATCTTTTTCTACGAATTTATCGATCTGCGGAATGAGGTTGAAGGCGATGGGATAATGCTTGGGCAGGCTCTTGCTGGGCAGGATTTTGGGCTGCATTTCTTCGCCTTTGAGGTACGCTTCCGTTTCATCGCGCAGTTCGTCGATACCTTCTTTGCCGGCACCGGATACAGCCTGATAGGTGCTGACGATGATGCGTTTGATCGGCGACAAGTCGTGAATCGGCTTGAGGGCCATGAGCATGATGATCGTCGAGCAGTTCGGATTGGCAATGATGCCCTTGTGCCAGGCAATATCTTCAGGGTTGACTTCCGGTACGACCAGGGGGACATCCGGGTCCATACGGAACGTGCTGGAGTTGTCGATGACGACGCAGCCCCGTTTAGCAGCTTCGGGTCCCAATTCCTTACTGATCGAGCCGCCGGCGAACAAGCCGATATCAACACCGTCGAAAGATTCCGGTTTGGCTTCTTCAACCGTATATTCCTGGCCGTTGACGGTCAATTTCTTGCCAGCCGAACGGTACGATGCTAATAACTTCAACTTGCTGTACGGGAATTTTCGTTCTTCGATCAAGCGGATAAATTCCTGGCCTACGGCACCTGTGGCACCTAAAATCGCTACTACCGGTTCTTTTGTCATAACAAACTTCCTCCCCTAATGGTTCTTTTATAAATAGTTTTCCAGTCCAAAGGTCAAGCCCGGACGGGAGCTTACTTTTTTGACGGCTAAGACGACGCCGGGCATGAAGGACTTGCGGTCCATCGAGTCGTGGCGGATCGTCAGCAGTTCGCCGTACCCCCCAAATAAGACTTGCTGATGTGCGACGTAACCCGGCAGGCGGACGCTGTGGATAGGGATCCCGGCGACAGAGGCACCGCGGGCGCCGTCGAGGCTTTCATGGGTCTTGTCCGGAGCCGGTTTGGCACCAGCGGCCTTGCGGGCAGCTTCGATCTTATCAGCTGTCATGATGGCCGTACCAGACGGCGCATCCAGTTTATTGTTGTGATGGAGTTCGATGATTTCGACATCCGGCAGATACGGAGCGACTTCTGTCGAGAGCTTCATCATCAGGACGGCACCGATGGAAAAGTTCGGCGCAATGAAGATGCTGGTCTTCTTTTCCAGTGCCAGGGCGTTGAGTTCATCGCGCTGGTCTGCTGTCAGGCCCGTCGTACCGACGACCATGTTGACGCCGTGTTCGATGCAGGTCTTGGCGTTGTTGAAGATGACTTTCGGCGTCGTGAAATCGACGACGACATCCGGTTTGATGTCGTCCAGGGCGGCGCCCAGGTCATTGCGGATGGCCAGGCCTAAGTGGCCGACACCGGCGATATCGCCGACATCTTCACCGACATGAGTGATGCTGATACCGCCGGCGACTTCCAATTCCGGATCTTCAAAGACAGCTTTGACGACCTGGCTGCCCATGCGGCCATCGGCACCATTGACTAATACACGAAGCATATTTATCCCTCCTATGGGTTCGTTTTCGTAGAACTTCTATTTTTTGAAATTATAATTAACTATATACCTATCACGGACATTCGTCAACCCGTAAAGCAATGTCGAACGAGAAAGAACCTATCTCGTTGGTCGTAGGTCGTTCATCGTTTGTCGTAGGGGATTAAAAATATAACCCCATCACGATGAACGATGAACTACGAACGAAAAACGTTTAAGACTAAGATACCGCGCATGATAGCAAAACCCTTAGTGTGACAATCCTTTAACTTGTTTTACGATCTGGCGGGCGGCTTCGATGCTGGCCTTGGTCGTATCGTTGCCGGCGAACATGCGGGCAATTTCCAGGACGTGTTCCCCTTCCGAGAGGCCCCGAACCTGGGTGACCGTGCGGCCGTCCATTTCTTTCTTATATATGAAATAATGGTGGTCGGCAATGGCCGCCGTCTGCGGCAGGTGGGTAATGCAGAAGACCTGCCCCTGGCCGGAGAGCTGGCGGATGTGGTCGGCGACCTGCAGGCCCGTCTGGCCGCTGATGCCGACGTCGATTTCGTCGAAGATCATAGTCTTGCCCGTCGTCCGTTCCGGACCGGCCGTCTTCAGGGCCAGGGCAATACGCGACACTTCACCGCCCGATGCGATCTTGGCCAGGGGCTGCATATCTTCGCCCGTATTGGCTGAAAAATAGAGCTCGATGCCAGCCGAACCGTCCGGCGTGATGTCCTTCATCGGTTCGATGTGGAAGGCGATGCGGCTGTTCAGCATGCCCAGCTTATTGAGCGTCGCCGTCATGGTCTGGCTGAACTGGCTGTCAGCATCACGGCGCGCGGCCGCCAGGACCTGGGCCTGCTGGCGCACAGCCGCGGCCTGACGGGCCAGTTTCTCTTCCAGTTTGGCCAGGTGGCTTTCGGACTGGTCGAGCCGTTCGTAATCGGCCTTGGCCTTGGCCAGGAATTGCAGGATATCGGCGACGGTGAATCCGTATTTGCGCTTGAGCTTTTCAATCGACGCCAGGCGGGACTGCATAGCATCCAGGGCCCGTTCATCGAAGTCGAAAGAATCGGCATAGCGCAGGAGGCCGTCGTGGACGTCTTCGATTTCATAGGACAGAGTCTCGACTTTGCCGGCCAGGGCACTGAAAGCTTCATCGTAAGCCGACGCCTTTTCCAGGCTGCGGTGGATGGTCTCGATCTGTTCGATGACGCCGGGCTGGCGTTCGCCCCCTTCCAGGGCAAACATGGCTTCCTTCAGGTTATCCTTGATGTGTTCGGCATGGGAAGCCTTGTTGATCTTCTGTTCCAGCTCGTCGTCTTCCCCTTCTTTCAGGGCGACCCCTTCGATTTCCTTAATCTGGAAGGCCAGGATGCTGAGCATCCGCGCCTTTTCGCTTTCATCGTGGCGCAGGGCCTTGATTTCGCCTTCCGTCTGATGCCACTGGCGATATAGTTCGTCATAGTCCTGGCGGGCCTGACGGACGTCGGCCGTGAGGCCGTCGAGGATGGCCACGTGGTAAGACGGGTTGAAAATCAGACTGTTGTCGAACTGGCCGTGGATATCCAGGAGGTATGCGCCGAGGCGCCGCAGGACTGTCGTCGGCACCAGCGTGCCGTTGACCAGGATCGTCCCGCGGCCGCTGCGCTGGAACTGGCGGGAAATGATGAGCTGGCCTTCATCGACCTCGATGTGATTATCGGTCAGCAGCTGTTCCAGCCCTTCTGGCAAGGGAGAAAAAAAGAACGCGCCTTCGACGAGGAATGAGTCCGTCCCGTGACGGACGAACGATGCCGATGCGCGTTTGCCTGCCAGCATACCGATGGCGTCGAGGAGAATCGATTTGCCGGCGCCGGTTTCGCCGGTAAAAATCGTCACCCCGTCGCCAAAAGTAAGGTGCAGGTCTTCAATCAGAGCAAAATTGTGGATGTGCAGGGACTGCAGCATAAGGGCCTCATTCCTTCATCAGCGATACGATAAGTTTGACCAGTTTCGGAACCGTTTCCGTGTCCTTGACGATGAGGAGGACCGTGTCGTCGCCGGCCAGGGTACCGATGACATTTTCCCAGCGGGCATGGTCGATGGCGGCAGCAATGGGATTGGCCGATCCCGGCAGGGTATGGACGATGATCTGGTTATACGCCGAATCGACGCGGACGATGGAGTCCTGGAACAGGCGGGCCATGCGGTTCTTGGACATGAGCATGTTCTGTTCCGGCGACAGGGCGTAGCGGTAATGGCCATCACTGGTCGGGACCTTGATGAGCATGAGCTCTTTGATATCGCGGGAAACCGTAGCCTGTGTGACTTCGATGCCTTCTTCCTGCAAGGCCTTGGCTAATTCTTCCTGCGTTTCGATAGGACGGGACTGGACAATTTCTTTAATCTTGGTGTAACGGAATCTCTTCATAATGACGTTTCCCTCTTTTCTGTACAATATATAATACGGGTGGACAATGCACCTCATTGACGGGTTGCCAGGACGAAATATGGAAGTCCTGCTGGGGTATGGTCTGTAAGAACGACCGCAGCGCTTGTTCTTCACAAGCCCCGGCTTCGGTACCGGGATAGGCTGCTATCATAATTATCCCATTTATCGCAATTTTATTCAAGCCTATTTTTATAGCTTTTAGTGTTATTTCACAATTTGTATGGATTTTATGGTCACCAGATGGCAAATAGCCTAAATTAAATACGATAATGTCAATGTCTGACTGTACATCAGCCAGCAGTTGTTCATGGGACCCGCAGCGGCAGCGGACGTCCTTGTCCCCCAGGCCTTCGTCCTGCAGGCGCTGGCGCGTGCGCTCGATGGCACAGGGCTGGATATCGAAGGCGTAGAGGACGGCGTCATCAGGCATGGTGCGGGCCAGGAAGGCCGTGTCGTGGCCGTTGCCGCAGGTCATGTCGACGAGGACATGGGCCTGGCGGGCGTAGGGTTCAGTCATCATATGTGATACCGTAACGGCATTGCGGAATGGATACATGTCAATCATTTCCCATCATTTTCGTAAATAAGTTGCTATAGAAATAATTCTTGTTGAAGCGGATGATTTTCAAGACGTGGTCGGACTTGCGGACCTGTAGGGTCATGTTGCGCATGAGTTCCTGGTCCATCATGCCGTCGACAGAGACGCGGACGCTGTTGCGGCTGTTGGCCACAGTCACCGACACCTGGTCGTCATCGCGCAGGACCAGGGGCACTTTCAGCAGCAGATGCGGGCAGATAGGCGTGACCATGATGCAGGGCACGCTGGGCGCGACGATAGGGCCGCCGCTGGAGAACGTATAGCCCGTACTCCCCGTCGCCGTGGCCACGATGAGGCCGTCGCCGGGATACTGCTGGATGAAGTGGCCGTTGATGCTCAGGTCGATGCGGATGAGCTTGCCCACGTTGCCGTGGCCGATGACGATATCGTTGAGGGCATCGGGCAGGGACTGGACCAGGCCGTCTTCATAGCACAGTTCCGAATGGAGCATCATCCGTTCTTCCAGGAAATAGCGGCCGGCCAGGATGTCTTCCATGCGCTTTTCCAGGGTCTTGGTCTCGACTTCGTAGAGGAAGCCCAGGGAGCCCAGGTTGATGCCGCAGACCGGGACATCGGCTTCAGCGAACTGCTTGGCCATCTTGAGGATCGTCCCGTCGCCGCCGAGGATCATGGCCACGTCGATGGTGCTGTAAATGGTCATGCGCGGCCGCAGGTGTTCAGCGCCGATGCGCTGATACGCCGGCTGGCGGCTCTCGCTGACGTAGGCCGGCAGGTAATATTCAATGCCATGTTTTTCACAAATCTTGATCATCTGCTGGACAATGGCAGCACTTTCACGTTTGACGAGGTTCGGGAAAATACCGATACGCATGGGGATCACCTACATTTCATGGGATTTACTGACGATATCATCGACGACAGCGTCGGTGATATCGTTATGGCACGGGTCATCTTTACGGCTGTACAAGAGATATTCAATATTGCCGTCAGCCCCTTTGATGGGCGAAAAAGTCAGGCCCAGCGGCGACAGGCCGCAGTCGGCGATGCCGTCCGTGACGTGGCGGATGACGTCGCGGTGGACCTGGATGTCGCGGACGATGCCGCCTTTGCCGACGTGTTCCCGGCCCGCTTCGAACTGCGGCTTGATGAGCGTGACCATCGTGCCGCCTGCCTTGAGCAGTGGTTCGACGGCCGGCATGATCTTGAGCAGGGAAATGAAGGAGACGTCAATGGAGATGAAATCGACGGGCTCGCCGATATCTGCAACGGTGACGTTGCGGATATTGGTCCGTTCCATGTTGACGACGCGGTCATCAGTCCGCAGTTTCCAGGCCAGCTGGCCATAGCCGACGTCGACGGCAAAGACCTTGGCCGCGCCGCGCTGGAGGGCGCAGTCCGTGAAGCCGCCTGTCGAGGCGCCAATATCCATCATGGTCTTACCCGTCAAGTCGATGGGAAACGTTTCCATGGCCTTTTCCAGTTTCAGGCCGCCCCGGCCGACATAGGGAATGGGATTGCCCTTGACGGTAATATCTACGTCGACGGGCAGCTTCGTGCCCGCCTTATCGACGCGCTGGTTGTCGACGAAGACCAGGCCGGCCATGATGGTCGCCTTGGCCTTTTCCCGGCTTTCAGACAAGCCGCGGCTGACGAGAAGCACGTCTAATCTTTCTTTATGCTGCATACCTGTAATCCCCCTCTCACATTAATGAACGCGGACCAGCAGATGTTCGACCAGTTCTTTCAGGAACCAGGCCTGCGGCCCTAACGGTTCCAGGGCCTGGACGGCCTTGCCGGCCGCTTCGCGGGCCATGCGCCGGGCTTCGTCCAGGGAAAAGATGGTCACATACGTGGCCTTGTCGTTGCGGGCGTCGCTGCCGACGGGTTTGCCCAGCAAAGCTTCATCGCCGACGACATCGAGGATATCGTCGGTGATTTGGAAGGTCAGGCCCATGTACGACGCATAGGTTTCCAGGGCCTGCCGCTGCTGCGGCGACGCATCGGCGACGATGGCTGCCATGTCGATGGCCGCCTTGAAGATGACGCCCGTCTTGGAACGGTGCAGGAGTTCCATGCCTTCCCGGCCGATGGCCATGTCGCCGTCGGAAGCCAGATCGAAGGCCTGGCCGCCGACCATGCCGGCCGGTCCGGCTGCTCTGGCGATGACGGCGATGCAGCGGTTCAGTTTGTCCGGCGCAATGCCTTTCTGGCTGGCCATGAGCTCGAAGGCAAAGGTCAGCAGGCCGTCACCGGCCAGGGTAGCCAGGCCGGCACCGTAGACGACATGGTTCGTCGGCTTGCCCCGGCGCAGGTCGTCGTCATCCATGCAGGGCAGGTCGTCGTGGATCAGGGAATACGTATGGATACATTCCAAAGCGCAGGCCAGTCCCGTATAGGGAGAGCCATCCTGGCCCAGAGCTTCGACCGTCGCCAGCAGAAGGACCGGGCGGATGCGCTTGCCGCCGGCCAGGAGGCTGTAATTCATAGCTTCATAGAGCCTGGAAAAACGCGGCTGGTCCGTCGTCAGTACGTGGGACAGGTAACCGTCGACGCGCTTACGCTGTCCTGCCAGATAGTCTTGGAAGGTCATAAGTCCAACACCCCTTCAGCCGGCGCATCGTCGCTGCTGTCCTTATCGGCCCGGACATCGGCCAGGGCCTGGGCCTTCTGGCGGGCATATTCCAGGGCGCCTTCGCAGGACTGGGATAATTTGATGGCCTTTTCATATAAATCGAGGGACTGCTTCAGCGTCAGGTCCGGTGCGTCCAGTTCCTGTACGAGCTGTTCCAATTTTTCATAATTGCTTTCAAAACTCTTCAATTTATCAGTCGTTCTTGCCATATATGTCCACCTCTTTAACAGCCGTCGTAATCGTCCCGTCGACGACTTGTATCGTCAGCGGGGCCTCTTTCGACACGCTGTGGATATCTGTAAGGATCTTGTCATGCTGCATGAGCTGGCCGTAGCCGCGGCGCACGAGGGCTGCCGGGTTCAGGGCCTGCAGGGAGGCCGTCAGGGTATTCAGCTTCCCCTGCTTCTGTTCCAGATGGAGGCGCAGCTGGCGGTCGGCCTGTTCCATCAGGCCTGCCAGGCGTGCTTCGCGCATGGCCAGGAAGGCATCGTAGCGCTGCAGGTTCAGCCGGCCCGCCGCCTGTTCGACCCAGCGCTGCCGGTCTTCGATGCAGGCCATGACCCGTTCGTAAGCCCGGTCCGCCAGTGCGGCCAGGTCCATTTCCGCTTCGCTGACGTCAAAGAAAGCCATCTCGGCCGCGTGGGTCGGCGTCGCCGCCCGCACGTCAGCGGCATAATCGGCCAGGGTCGTATCCGTTTCATGGCCGATGGCCGTAATGACCGGTACGCTGGCATGGTAAATGGCCTTGACCACAGCCGGGCTGTTGAAGCACCACAGGTCTTCCATGGAGCCGCCGCCGCGGCCGACGATGAGAACGTCCAGGTCCTTTCGCCGGCCCATCTCGCCGATGGCCTTGGCGATGGCCGTATCGACGCCGTCGCCCTGGACGGGGATGGGATGCAGGATGATTTCGGCATAAGGATTGCGCTCGCCGGCAATCTTATAGATGTCGTGGAGCACGGCGCCGGTCTTCGACGTCAGGACGCCGATGCGCCAGGGGAAGCGCGGCAGCTCCTTCTTGTGGCTGCTGTCGAAATAGCCCTGAGCCGCCAGTTCATTCTTGATGCGTTCGTACTGGGCCTGCAGAGACCCTGTCCCCTGGGAAAAGAGCTGTTCAATGATAAAGGAAAGGGCGCCGCCTTTTTCATAGACGTTGACGGCGCCGATGACGACGACATGGTCCCCTTCGCGGACGGCCCGGACCGCTGCCGTCACGCGGCTGCGGAAGACGATGGCCCGGATGGAGCACTGATCATCGCGGATATTCATATAATAATGGCCGTTCGACGCCCGCTTGAGGCCGATGATGTTGCCTTCCATAGCGATGCTCTGCAAGCGGTAATCGCCGTGGATATCATCTTTGATGCGGCGGACGACGTCCGTAACCGATGCATATTTCATGATTTTTTCCCTTCCTGTACGGCAGCCCAGAAGGCGGCGCCCGACGCGTTGTCGGCACTGAAGCCGTCGGCTGCCAGATTCAGGTCTATCTGATGGCGGCGGCAATAATCGCTCATCTGCCGGCGCAGGTAGCCATTGGACATGACGCCGCCAGCGGCGACGAGATGTTTCATGCCATCGGCAGCGGCGTAATCGAGGAGGCTCTCCAAGCCGCGCCAGACCGTCGACAGCGTCCAGCTGCAAAGGCGGGCCGGGTCTTCCCCGCCGGCGGCGATGCGCCGCTGGCCCTGCGATTCGGGTCCGGAAAAGCTGACCTGGCCATCGCGGCAAAAGACATGAGCTCCCTTGACGGGCGGATTTACCGTCTGAGCCAGCTTGTCGACATGGACGCCGGCTGGAAAGGGCAGGTCCAGGGCGACGCCCATGCGGTCGATGAACTGGCCGGCACTGATGTCGCTGGTGCCGCCGATACGGGTGATATCAAGGCCCTTCTCATCGGGCACGGCCCGCAGCAGGTCCGTCGTCCCGCCGGACAGATGGATGCCGTAGAACGGCTCGCTACCGATATAGCCCATGCTGCGCAGGACGGCGAGGAGATGGTTTTCCTGATGACTCAGGCGGTACAAGGGCACGCCCAGGACGGCGGCCAGGGCCCGGCCATAACCGAGGCCGGCCAGGAAAGCGGGCATGTACGAATCATCGCGGCGCCGGGGCTGGTCAGTCACGGCAATGGCCCGGATATGGGCACTGGCCAGGACGCCAGACAGCCGTTCAAAGAGGACCGGCAGGTTGCGCGTATGCTGATAGACCATGTTGGACTGGGACAGGCCGCGGCCGCCCTTGGCGACGCTCAGGATGATGCGTTCGTCGGCGACGACGTCATAAGCCGAGTCGACGAGGCACAGCGACGTCGTATAACAGCTGGTATCGATGCCGAGAAAGACGTCCATCAGGCCTTGGACCTTACATAAGCGCCCAAAATGCCGTTGACGAACCGCGCCGACTTGTCGCCGCTGAATTCCTTGGCCAGGATGACCGCTTCATTGAGGACGATGGACGGCGCCAGGCTTTCCTTGGGGTATACGAGTTCGCACAAGGCCAGGCGCAGTATATTGCGGTCCGTGCGGTTCATCCGTTCGATGTCCCAGCCCTTGGCAAAGGAGCGGATGATCGTATCCAGTTCGTCCCGGTGTTCCGTCGTCGTTTCGACGAGATACGTGCAATAGTCATTGCGTTCCTGATCACTCAGTTCCGGGCCGTCTTCGGTCAAGGCGTCGGTCGTGACGTAATCATTTTCCAGGATTTCCTGTTCGCTGTACTGGATATCATTTTCTCCGTGGAATTCACGGGAATATAAAAGTTCGAGCGCCTGCTGGCGCGCTTTATGTCTGCTCACGAGTTTCCTCCTGTAATAACTTTATTCAGCCGGCAGTACCGCCAGGTCTTCAATGGTAACGGAAATATCAAGGCCCTCTGGTTCGACCATGGCGTCGATGGCCTCAGCCGCCCGCTGCTGGACATCCAGGGCCAGGCCGTGCAGGTCGTTGCCATAACGGGCGCGGACGGCCAGATGGAGATGGACGACGCCGTCCGTCACGGCCGCGCTGCGGCTGCGTATGGCGACGACGCCAGGGGCCTGGCGGCCGGCCGTCTCGGCGATATGGCGCAGGGCCTTGGCACTGACGGCATAGGCAAAATCCTGTTCCTCATCCATGGCGGTCCTCCTCTCCGAACACTAACTGTTGTACAATGATGTGGACCGCCGTAACCGTGCAGGCCGTCGCCTTTTCGACGGCATCCTTGACGGACTTCTGCACTTCCAGGGCTACGTCGGGAATACGGCAGCCATAGCGGACGACCAGGCGGACCGTCAATTCGATGCGCCGGCCGTCGATAGAGACGTCGACGCCGCGGCCCGGAAGGGTACGCCCCAGCTTTTCCGCCGCCACTTCGGCGATATTCGTCCCCAAATCAGCGACATAGGCCGATTGGGCCGCCGTCAGGGCCGCAATAGAGGCAATGACGCGCTGGGAAATATGGATACTCCCCCATTCATTTACTTCAGTCGTTTCCATGGGAATCACCCCTTTAGTCCACAAAAGGGGCTGTCGCACGTGCGAAGCCCCTTTGATACCCTATGCTAGCGGCTGGCGGCTAACGACTTGCGTTAACCTTATGCTCTGCCGATATACTGGCCGGTTCTCGTGTCGATCTGGAGAACTTCGCCTTCATTGATAAAGAGCGGTACTTTGACGACATAGCCCGTTTCCAATTTAGCCGGTTTGCTGCCGCCTGTAGCTGTATCACCGCGGACACCGGGATCGGTTTCGACGACTTTCAATTCGACAGCAGCCGGGAGATCGATGCCGATGACTTTGCCTTTGAACATCATGACGGAAACGTTCATTTCTTCTTTGAGGAAATGGACAGCGTCGCCGAGGTTTTCTTTGTTCAATTCGATCTGTTCGTATGTTTCGTTATCCATGAAACAGTACATGCCTTCGTTTTCATAGAGGTACTGCATCTGGCGGCGGTCGACGTGGCCGTCCTGTACTTTTTCGCCAGCGTTCCAGGTACGTTCAACAACAGCGCCCGTTTCGAGGTTCTTGATCTTAGCGCGGACGAAAGCAGCGCCTTTACCCGGTTTTACATGCTGGAATTCAACGACCTGCCATACCTGGCCGTCGATTTCGATAGTTACGCCTGGTCTGAAATCATTACTTGTAATCATGTGTAAACTCCTCCTATAACAGCTCCATCAAATCTTTGGGTGTTTTGGTTAAAATTTCACAGCCGTTGGCTGTAACGGCAACGGAATCCTCAATGCGGACGCCAAACTTGCCTTCTATGTACAGTCCCGGTTCTACCGTGACTATCATATTCTCTTCGAGTACGCCTGTCGAACGCGGCGACAGGACCGGTTGTTCGTGGATCTCCAGGCCCGTACCGTGGCCCAGGGAATGAGTGAAATACTGGCTGACGTGATAGCGGGCGAAGTAGTTGCGCACGGCAAAATCGACTTCGCGGCGGGAAACGCCGGCCTTGATGAGCGATACGCCCAGCTTCTGGCCCTCCAGGATGAGATTGTAGAAATCCTTCTGGGCCTGCGACGCCTTGCCGACGACGACAGTCCGGGTGATATCCGAATGGTAGCCTTCCCAGACGGCGCCGAAATCAAAGGTGACGAAATCGCCGGCTTCGACGACTTTCGGGCTGGCCGTACCGTGGGGCATGGCCGAGCGCTTACCGGATGCGACGATAGTCGTAAAGGACTTTTCTTCCGAGCCTAAGAGCAGCATATTGCTTTCCAGGCGGGCAGCCAGTTCCTTTTCGGTGACGCCAGGCTTGATGTACGGCAATAAATCAGCAAAGGCCCGGTCAGCGATGTTGCTGGCCTTGCGCGTCGCTTTCAGCTCATACGGTTCCTTCACCGCCCGCAGGCTGGTCAAATCGCAGGGCAGGAAGCCGCATAAGGCTCCGTCGGAAATATTTTCGTACATGAAATGGGTCAGGAAATTTTCTTCATACGCTGCCACGCCGATTTCCATGTCGTTCAGTGACGAACGGATGGAGGCCGATAAGGCATTGTGGTGGTTCTTGATATCGTACCACGCCCCGGACTGGTTGGCAGCTTGTTCCGTATAGCGGGAATCAGTCCATAAGACGGCCTGGTCCAGGCCGATGACCAGTGCCCCTTCACCACCCGTAAAGGCACTGAAGTAGCGCAGGTTTTCAGGTTGGACGATAATGACGCCGTCTGCATCGTGTTCCTGGAGAAAAGCGCGCAGGCGGGCGATTCGTTGTTCTATCATAGTATCCCCCTATCACCCTATAGTAATTCAATTATATTTTATAATACCATATTTTCCACTGGCTGAAAAGATAAAATTGCAAATCACCGGCTCTGGCTGCGCAACGCTTCCCGTTCTTCATCAGTCAGAGACCGGAACTGGCCTGGCTCCAAACCGTCATCGAGGACGACGCTGCCGATGGAGCGGCGGTGCAGCTGGACGACTTTCAGGCCGACGGCGGCGCACATGCGCTTGACCTGATGGAACTTCCCTTCCTGGACGACGACCGTCAGGGACCGGGGGCCGGTCTGGACGGCTTTGGCCGGCAGGCAGCGCAGGCCATCGTCGAGAACGATGCCGCTGGCAAATCGTTCTCCTACATCTTCAGGGATATCCCCTTCGACGACGGCGTCGTATATCTTATCGGTATGCTTCTTCGGTGACGTAATGCCATGGGCCCAGGTCCCGTCGTTGGTGATGAGCAGGAGGCCCGTCGTATCCTTGTCGAGGCGGCCTACGGGAAAGAGGCCGGCCCCCTGGTACTGGCGCGGCAAGAGGCCGATGACCGTCGGCGACACGTTGTCTTCCGTAGCCGATACGACGCCGGCCGGCTTGTAGAGCATGAGATAAATATACTCTTCGTAATGAACGGCCTGGCCGTCGACGGCAACGGCATCGGCTGCCGGGTCGATCTTCTGGCTGCTGTCGCGGCAGACGGCGCCATTGACAGTCACGTGCCCGCCTTTGCACAATTCCTTGAGTTCCCGCCGCGTCCCCCAGCCCGTATGGCCCAGGAGCTTGTCGAGGCGCATTGTCTTTGCCATGATACCTCCTTATAACGACGGCATCTTGTCCCACTGGGGCTGGTACCCCGTCAGGCCTTCCAGATGCTGCGTGCAGTTCATGAGGGTCATGACATTGCGGTCGCCGTAATATTCGATGATGTTAAAGGCTGTATTGAACTGCTGGAAGCACCAGATGCGCTTCATATCGAGGCCCAGCAGGCCGAAGAGCAGGCAGCGGATGGCCGCCCCGTGGGATACCATGAAGACGCTGTCGCCGTCCTTGTGATGCGACAGGATTTCCCGCGTCTTCTTCAACGTCCGGTCCCGGACCTGGCAGAACGATTCGCCGCCCCGGGCCGGCAAGGTCCCGTCCGACGCATAGACCGCTTCCAGTTCGCCTGGCCACTGAGTCGTGATTTCCTGATACGTATGGCCTTCCCAGACGCCGAAATCGGCTTCCTTCAACTCATCGTAAGCGACGACATCCAGATGATGCGGCGCAGCGACACATTCGGCCGTCACCTTGGCGCGCTGAAGCGTACTGCTGTAGACGGCATCGAGATGGACATGGCGGAAAAATTCACCCAGGCACCTGGCCTGTTCCAGGCCGTGTTCATTGAGGGGGACGTCGGTCGACCCCTGATACCACTGCTGGACATTGCCTTCTGTTTCGCCATGACGTGCTAAATATAATTTTATCATCGTAATCCTCCGTAAGTTCCCTATAAGTATTTCAACATTCGTGCCATCCCATTATAACAAGAAATCGGCCAGCTTGCTACCGACGGCCGTCATCAGGAGCAGGGCCATTTCGCTGCCCTCGAGGACGGCGCCATACGTATCGCCCGTGACGCCGCCCAGCTTGCGGCTGATGCGGCTGTTGGCCCACAAAGAGAGGAGCATGGCCGCCCCTAAGAGGGCCAGATAAAAGGGCCCGCAGAAAAAGACCGGCACCAGGGCCAGGACCAGGGCTTTCTCTACAGTATGAGCCGGCGCGTAAGTGACGAAGGCCCGGCCCAGCCCCAGCTCGCGGGCATAGGGAAATTGGAAGATGCTGATCAAAGTCCCGAAGCGGGCCGCTGCCGGAATACCGACGAGGGCCGGCAGGGCTGCTTCCGGTACCAGCTGACTGAGGAAGGCTACCTTCAAGAGGACCAGGAAGACGAAAGCCGTCACGCCGCCGGCGCCGACGCGGCTGTCCTTGAGGATTTCCAGCATCCGTTCACGGCTGCGGCCGGAAAAGAGGCCATCAGCCGTATCCATATAGCCGTCGGCGTGGAGGCCGCCAGTCAGGTAGAACCAGAAGGCGACGACCAGGGCCGACCGGCCAAAGGCGTCAAAAAGGAAAGACGACGCCCAATAGAGCGCCGCCAAAAGCAGGCCGATGATCAAGCCGACAAGGGGAAAGAACAGGACGGACCGGCCGAAATCTTCATCGCGCCAGACGCTCTGCGAAGCCAGGTGGATGCGCGATAAGAACTGCAGGGCAATGAGAAAGGCCTTCATGACTTCACCTCCGGCAGGCAGACGGCCTGATGCTTCAGTTCCGTCGTAATACCGCAGACCGATAAGTAAACTTCATCGGCTTCGGCCGCAGCGGCCTGGTTGATCTTGCCCATGAGGTCGCGATACAGGCGGCTCACGTGTTCCATGGGCACGATGCCGCATCCCAGCTCGTTAGTGACCAGGACGGCCGTCACGCCGGCCTGGCGGAAAGCCGCCAGGACCGCTTGCAGTTCGGCCAGGGCGCCGTCGATGATAGCTTCGTCGTCTTCGCCGTCGTGGGCAAAGAGATAATTAGAAAAATAGAGGGTCAGGCAGTCGACGAGGGCCACGTCCGACGACTGGCACAGCCGTTCCATCGTCTCTGGCAGGTCCTGCGGGATTTCCCAGGTCTGCCACGACGAAGGGCGGCGCTTGCGGTGTATGGCGATGCGCTGGGCCATTTCTTCATCGAAGATGCGGGCCGTCGCAACATAAGCATGCCGCCCGGGAAGGGCGGCAGCATAGCGTTCGGCAAAGGCGCTCTTACCGCTCCGCGCCCCGCCGGTGACAAGTATGATTTTAGACGTATCCATTTACTTCTTGATTTCCGAATACAAATGAAAGACTTCCGGCAAAATGACCTTTTCCATGCCGATTTTGATGAGGCTCGGCAGGCCCGGCAGGCAGTAGACCTGGCACTGGTGGATGATACCGGCCGTCGTCCGGTAGGCCATGGCCTGGACGCCGCAGGCCCGGCGATAGGCGAAATACGTCATCATCGACTGGAAAGCCGGGATTTTCTTATCGAACAGGGCTTCGACCGTTTCGATGGTCACGTCGCGCTTGGCCATGCCCGTGCCGCCGCTGGTGATGACCAGGTCGACGCTGCAGACCCATTCATGGAGATGGCGTTCGATTTCGGCCTTGTCGTCTTTGACGATCTGATAATCGACGACCTGATGACCGTAATTGGCCAGGGCCGACTGGATGAGCAGACCGTTCGTATCGTCTGAAAAAGTGCGGCTGTTGCTGATAGTGAGAATGGCCGCCCGCAAAGGATGTTCTTCCATTTTTTTACTGTTCAAGATAAATGACCTCCTAACTTAAGATACATAAGATTCTATGATGGAAAAGGGATCGCGCCCTTCCAGCAATCCTTGTAAAAACGAAGGGATGAAACATTCACTGACGACCTGGACGTCATAGGTCCGTTCTTCGCCCTGGCTGGCAACAGTGATGCCCCTGCCCAGGGCCAGGCGCACAGCACAGGCCGGGCCGCCCGATGGCAGGATATCGCCGCGGGACCAGAGGACCGTCGCCTTATCGCGCCATGGATACGGGTCTTCATCGTCGCTGTCGCCGTCGACGACTTCCGCTGCCACGACGAGGCCGCTCTCTTTGGCGAACTCAGCCGTATGACAGACGAACTGCGTGTATTCGTCTTCCGACGTGGCCGCAGCTGCCGAAATATAGAGCAGGCGGAAATCGTCCCACAAGACATGTTCTGAAATGAATTCTTCCGACGGCGTAATATCTTCGTCTTCATCGACAAAGGATGTATGCCAATTATAAGCCGAACAGATTTCTTCCGCGTCGTCGCCGGCATTGAGGGGGTACACGTGGAAACCCAGCTTCTGGAAGCCTTCCGTCACGTGGACATCGAGGCCGTGCTCCGACTCATCTTCCTGCCAAAAGAAGAAAGGCAGGCCAATATATATCACATCCAATATGATCACCTCTTCTATCTTATATTATTCGACCCGAAAGGGCAAAAGTCCTACTTGAAAAATATACGTTCTTGTAATGTTTCATGATTCCGATATAATATATGTATAAACTGCCTCGATTGGAAGAGACAGGGAAAGGAAGTATGTCTTATGTTCAAAAAAATTGCCGCTCTGGCAGTCACATTTGCCTGCGTCTTCAGTTTCATGGCATCCGCCACATTCCTCGATGACAACCCCCGCTTCGTCCAGGTCGGCCACGATGACACGACCGAATCGTATATCGACATGAACACCATCCAGTCCGTCCGCTACGATCCGCCGTACTACATCATCCGGGCTACGGTCGTGACCTATGACTATGCCAACAACACGGTCCAAGGTTATGATAACAATTTCTTCTACAATTTTAAAGCCCAGACCGTAAAAACACAGACTCTCGGCGATGTCGGCTACGATTTGCAGGGCAACGTCGTGTCCACCTTGTCCCTGCCCAATCCGGAAGTCAAGACGACAGACCGCCTGTCGGCCAACGGCAATGCGGCCAACCGCGCTTTCCGGGCCTGTTACGACATGAATTTCTTCCAAGAATAAGGCTCAAAAATTATTGAAAAGGATTTGATATTCCATGGATTCCCTGATCCACATCATTACGACGATCGTCACTATCGTCTTCATCGCTGCCGTCCTCTATTCCCTCACGTCGGCCCTGCGCAAGCGCCATCGCAAGGCGAAGGTCCAGCAGGAACTGGCCAAGAAGGAACACGTCAAAGTCGCCAACCTGCACCAGTACGACATCAAGCCCAATGACGGCTATTACAAATATCCCATCGAAGAAAAAGGGAAACTGCGCCGCTTCCCGCAGCACTTCACGGCCGTCGCCCTGGAACTGGCCAACGAACAGCCCTATTCCGTCTGTCTCCTGGCCCTGGCTGAATTCGACCACGGCGAACTGAAGGATACGCGTTACTTCTACGTCCGTCCGCCAGAAAACAACTTGTCTGCCGTCAAAGGCCGCTATCAGTGGGACGAACTCTCCAAGGCCGATGAATTCGGCGAATACTGGCAGGCCGGCCTGAAAAACCTCATCGAAGGTCAGACCCTGGTCGCCCACAACGCGCCCTTCGTCATGGGCTGCCTGACCCACGCCCTGCACATCTACGGCATCGACGCGCCGGCCTTCTGCTATGCCGATACGCTGGAAGTCGCCAAGAAACTCTATCACTTCCCGTCGAACCAGCTCGACGTCATCTGCGATGAAATGGATATCCAGACCGAAGAAGGCAACCTGTTGAGCCAGGCCATCGCCATAGGCCGCTTCTTCCTCCTGGCCCACAAGGAATACCCCATGTTCCTGCCCGACCTGACGTACGTCCAAAAAGCACCGACGACAGACGACAAAGAAGCCGCCCTCATCGCCGCCGTCGAACGCGAAGAAGGAACGCCGGAAGAAATGTTCGCTCCCGGAACACCGGATCCGGCCCTCATCGACGACCTGATGCAAAAAGGCTACGTAGAAGCCGGCGAAAAGCCAGGCACATACTACGCCACCGACAAAGGCCTGGACTTCTCTGAAGGACGGTAGGTTAGTGGTTAGTGGTTAGTGGTTAGTGGTTAGTGGTTAGTGGTTAGTGGCTAG